>ENA-OPAV01000277-OPAV01000277.1-human-gut-metagenome-genome-assembly--contig:-NODE-277-length-44678-cov-10.230890_pt1 | contig 44678 bp, 31 predicted proteins | sample MGYA00241056_ERZ501428 | MGnify/ENA primary metagenome ERZ501428 (study PRJEB25962, sample SAMEA2042621) | human gut metagenome | biome: human gut; feature: human-associated habitat; material: faeces... | reverse complement strand
CTATACAATCTGACGAAAAATCTGACTGCGCATCTGAGGCACTATGGTTTTTAGAAGTGACCTAAAATAAAATGAGGTATCGGGGACTGCTGCTGTTATTCCATGCTTTCATACCTCGATGCGAAAGCATAAAGTTCACAAATTGGCAAAAACACTTTTTATTCAAAAAAAATCAGAAAAAAGGAAATTTTTCTGATTTTATCTTGACCTTTTTTTACCATTGTGGTAAAATAGTAGTGTAACGTATTTTGTTCATAAAAGTATATCAGAATATATTTATGTCTGATATGCGGTTTTAAATTTTTATAGGGGGAAGACCAATGAAGAAAAAAACAAGCTTCAGCAGACTTGTTGCGGGACTTACTGCGTTCTTGCTCGTTCTTGCTCCGATGCCATTCGGTGAAATGGGTATTTCAAACGGCATTGGCATCACAGCGAGCGCTGAGGAAAGCAGCACTTCCGACAGCACGGGCGAAAACGGCTCCGGAGAGGGCGAAACACCTGACAGCGGAGATGAAAACAGCTCCGAAGAGGGCGGAACATCCGGCGGCGGAGATGAAAACAGCTCCGAAGAGGGCGGAACATCCGGCGGTGAAGATGAAAACGGCTCAGATGAGGGCGAAAACAATTCTGGCAATAGTGATGAACCTGCCGATGAAGACAGCTCTGACGACAGTGAACAGCCCTCCGATGAAGATGAGGACAGTTCCGATGATGCAGAGGTAAAAGAGATCTGGATCAGCGGTGATGAACTGGATATTCCCGACAGCGATGACCTTTTCAGCGAATATGTTGACAGGACTTTCTATGATGACACTGATATCTCGACTTTTGCTAATCCGAATTACGGCAGACAAAGTCTCACAAATGCTATGGATAAAGAAGTTTACGATCTTCTTAAAGAAGAGATCACAAAGATCGCAAACGGAACACGTTCCAATACGCAGATCACTCTCAATCTCAATCAATCGTGGTCTACTCTTGAAGATTCTTGGAATCAGGTAGTTCATGCATTGCTTGTAGATCTTCCGTATGACTTTTATTGGTTTGATAAGACCACATCGTATGGTATAAGCGGATATTATAATGCACCTAAATTTTCATTTCCTGTTGCAAAAGCTTATGCTGTCTCAGGCACATATACAGCAGACACCAGGAAAACAAGCGCAGCTTCAAATGCTGCCGCAAATGCGAAAGCAATCGTGGATAAATATTCGGGCGCAAGTGACTATTCCAAGCTTTGCGGATATTTTTCGACAATATGCGATCTTGTTGAATACGATCACGATGCTGTTGATAATAATAGAGATTATGGTGATCCGTGGCAGATAATCTATGCGTTTGATGGAGACCCGACGACCAACATCGTATGTGAGGGCTACTCAAAGGCATTCAAGTATCTCTGCGACCTCAGCACATTCAAGAATTCTTCTATCGACAGTGCTCTTGTTACAGGTATGGCAGGCGGACGTCACATGTGGAACATCGTTTCAATCGACGATGTTTCCTATTTTGTCGATGTGACTAACTGTGATAAAGGCGCACCGGGTTATAATGATAGCTATGGTTATCCCGATTATCTTTTCCTTAAGGGAGTAAGGAATCCTAATGCAACCGGTTTTACAGCAGTCGGAAGGAACCTTACATTGAAGTATACCTATGATCAGGAAACGACAGAGATGTATTCTTCAGAATTCCTTACCGTTTCTGCTAAGGATTATGTTTCTTCTGATATAAAATGCACAGTCAATATCGAAGATGATGCATTGGCGCTTATAGTAAACGGCAAGCTTGCCGACAGCTCCTCTGTTACTGTAAATGCAGGCGATAAGCTGGAAGTATACGTCAGGATCAAGGATTTTATCAATAAAGCGATCAATTATTCATGCACAGGCGCACAGGTCAGCACGGAGTTGTATTACAGTGATGACAGTACAGGCTTTATTGATAAGCTCACGCTTTCGGATTTTGATGAAAACGGCGCAGAACTGACTATTGAACTTGTTGACAGCGAATGGGATGATGAGATCCTTTCGGGTCTTATCAAGCTTGATGTAGGCGAGGGAGTAAATGTTTATCCTTACAGCGATTCAGAGGATAAGCCGGTATATGATGATCCGCTTACAAGCGGCGATTATTATCCGGGCGGTCAAAAGGTTTGCATCACAGCTGACAGCAGTGCGCTTTCCGGTAAGTTTATAAGTGTAAACGGTACACAGGCAGTCGGCAAGGTGAACAGCAGCGGTGTATATCAGATTGATGACTTTTATCTTTCGGGCATAAACGGCATGGCAAAGATCAGCATTGCAGACAAGGGATATAAATTCAATGCATACAACGGTGTGATCGGTTATGTCAACGGACGTGCAATAGAAAACGGCACTTATGTTGAAAACGGAAAGGTTATTGAGCTTAAAGCAATTATAGATAATTATATAAATTGCAAGCTCACAGTAAACGGAACAACGGTCGCTCCAAAGCTTGATGATGTGTATCATAGATATTTCATATATGAATATACGGTCAATGGTACAGATGTCAATGCAGAGCTTGTTGAAGAAAAATGGTCCGATGATGAGCTTTCAAAATATGTAAAGCTTGAAATTGGCGACAAAATTATGGTCTTTACTGTCGATGGAGATTCGGAGTATGATGCGGATCAGGACGTTGAAGAAGACGCTGTTTTAGAAAACGGTGAATATTATACAAAGGGTTATTACATAGAGATATATTCCGGAGGGGATTATGCTAAGGGAAGAGATATCCTTATAAATAATAAGTCCTATAAGCTCAATCTTGACAAAAATGGAAATTACTACCTCAGATATCTCGTAAACTGTCAGGAAGACACCCTGGCTATAGAATTTGAATCGGCTGTTACTGCTCAGGTCGGCAATTCAAGAATGGGCTTTGACACGCTCGATGAAGCCCTTGCATACATCCAAAAGAACGGAAGTGGCAAGGACATTACGGTTTTCCTCGATCATGAAATGACCATCACAAAGCTTGCAATTCCGAAAAATATATCCAGCTTCAAGCTCATAAACAGGAACGGCGCAAAAATCAGCTTCGATATGACAACGCTCGCTATCCCTGTTGATACAACGCTCGAAATCGACGGAGACGGTGAAAATCTCAAGCCTATCACCATCAGCGTTGCGGCAGGCAAGACGCTCAATTACGATTCATTCATACATTACGGCGGCGCTGTAACGGTAAAGGGTACAAATACCTCTGTTCTCAATATCAACAGCTATCTTACTATCGGCGGGATCTATACTTTTACTATCGGCGGGATCTCTACTTTCAGCGAAGTTAATGTTGCTGACGGAGTGGCTGTTTCGGTTGAGGGCAATGTAACCGGCGTTAAACTTTTCAACGGCGACTTGTGGCTCAAAGATCCGACGTACACAGCAACTATCACGACATTCGGAAAGGGTACTGTCCGCCTTTATGACCATGACGGCAAAAATGCAAAGGTGACTGTTACCGATGTTGACGAGTACCTTAATGTTCAGCTGGTCGATCCGAATACTACAAATTTTACCGCAGTCGAAAGCGGCAGAACTATCCTTTGGGCAGGCTCGGCAAAGAACTTCACCGATAAGGTGACTGTTTCAAACAAAACTTCATCAAATCAGACGCTTAACGCATATCTTTACGGCAAGGAGATCAAGGCTGAATACGGCGAAGCTGTAACTGTCGTTGTCGATGAAAGATCAAAGGGTTATCCTAACCTTGAGCTTGCTCTTAAAGCTATAACAGATAAAGACAAAGACTATGAAATTATCCTGAATGATGATATCACGGTTTCAAAGCTCACACTTCCTAAGACCGCAAACAGCATCGTATTCAGCGGTTCGGGCAGCCTTAAGCTCAATATGACAGCACTGGCTATTCCCGTAAATACGTCATTCTCCACCGATATTATCGGAACGAATTCAAAGCCTCTTGCTATAACTGTTGCAGCAGGAAAAACTCTTGAAATAAGCTGCGGCACAGAGAATATCGGTGCAGTAAGGGGAGCAAACACATCTGCGCTTCATGTAAATAAGAGCAATACTTTTGACAGCGTTGCATCATTCGGCGAGGTAACTGTCGCAAACAAGGCAGTGCTTACCGTAAAGGAAAATGTTACGGCTGTGAAGCTTCTCCGAGGCACTATTGCGTTCCCCAATGCAAAATCAACCGCGGCTATAACAACTGCCGAGGATTCGGCTGTTATCCTTACCGATAATAATGGCACGGCAGCAAAGGTAACAGTATCGGGCGTTATCGGAACGCTCACAGTCAAATTCGTTGACAGCGATAATAAGGTCATCTCGCTCCAGAGCGGCAGATCGATACTTATCGCAGGAGGAAAGACTGACTTTACCGACAAGATCACAGTTGAAAATGCTTCAACATCGGGCAAGACCCTTAATGCATTCCTCTACGGCAAGGATATCAGAGCCGAATATGCGGGCGCAATAACTCTCAGTGATGGCACTGATACAAAAAATTATCCTAATCTTGACCTTGCAGTCAAGGCTGTGAACGATGTTTCAAAGGACTATACATTTACGCTCAATGAAAACATCTTTACTTCAAAGCTCACACTTCCTAAGACTGCAAATAGCATCACATTTGACGGCACAGGTTCTCTTAACCTCAATATGACAGCACTCACTCTGCCCGTCAATACAACATTCAGGACTGAGCTCGTCGGCAAGAACGCAAAGCCGCTTGCGATAACCGTTGCGGCAGGAAAGACGCTCGATCTCTCCGATGTATTAAATATAGGAGCAGTTAAGGGATCAAAGACATCAGTTCTCAATATTAACAATTATGCTTCGATCGGCGGCATCTCGACATTCGGCGAGGTAAATGTTGCTGACAAGGTTGCAGTTTCCGTTGAGGGAAATGTTACCGCCGTAACACACTATAACGGTGCATTATGGCTCAAAAATCCAAAATACACAGCGAATATCACAAACTTCGGAACGGGCGAAGTCGTCCTTTACGATATCGGAGGAAAGATCGCCAAGGTAACTGTCAGCAATGTTGACGCAAACGGCGAATTAAAGGTGAAGATCACCGACAACCTTTTCAATACGCTTGACCTCGCAGGCGGCAGAACTCTCCTCTACGCAGGCGGAAAGGATGACTTCACCGACAGGATCACTATCGAAAACACAAGCACGACCGCAAAGAAGCTTACCGCTTACCTTTACGGCAGGGAGATCAGAGCTGAATACGCTGAGGCAGTTACTGTATATAATGACGAAATAGAGATCGGAAACTATCCGAATCTCGACCTCGCTTTCAAGGCGATCGGAAATTCTAAAGGCGAGTACACAGTGACGCTCAATGACGGCATCGCCGTTTCAAAGCTCACACTTCCGAAGAATGCTGACAGTATTAAATTTGATGGCAAGGGAAGTCTTGACCTCAATATGACAGCACTGTCGATCCCGACCAACACAGTATTCTGTGTTCCCGTAAACGGAACAAATGCAAAGCCGCTTGCTATAACTGTTGCGGCAGGAAAGAATTTGGTATTTGATGAAAATGGTTTCGTATCTAATATCGGTGCGGTAAAGGGTGGAAAGAATTCGGTCTTCTCCAATAAAGAAGAAAATACCGTAGACAGCATTGCATCGATCACTAATTTGATGGCATACGAACCTCTTACCGTAACGGGAAATGTCACCGGCGTAACATACTTTGAAGGAAAGTTCAAACTCCCCAATGCAAAATCAACATTTACGGCTACGTACTTCGTTGGAGATGCATCGATCGGTCTCGTCGATAATAACGGTTCATTTGCAAAGGTGACTACTTCGGGTGTCGGCAGTTTGGACAAATACCTTGATATCACTGTTCTCGATGGTAATGGCAGCGCTATAACTCTTCCGAGCGGAAAGACTGTTCTTTATTCAAGTGCAAAGTATGACATTACAAATTATATAAGGATCACGAATAAAACATCAGCGAACAATGATCTTACAGCAAAGCCTTACGGCAAGGAGATCAAGGCTGTCAATACCGAAGCAGTATCTCTTAAAGCTGACGGAAATAAGATCGGAAGCTTTGCAACCCTTGAAGAGGCATTTGCAGCAATGAATGAAAGTAAGAAGTACGTTCTCACCATCAATGACGATCTCTATGTGACGAAGTTCGTATTCCCAACAAAGGCAGTTTTCGTCTACATCGGTGGTTCAGGCAATACGCTCTTCCTTTCAAATATTTCGGCAATAACAGTAAACTGTGACATCACGTTCGAGAACATAACGATCAGCAACACAAAGGCATATACGCTCACAGCCAAGAAGAACCTTACATTGTATAATGTCACATCTGACTGCCTGACAGCTATAAAGGGTACATCAAGTCATATTTATGATGAAAGGGAAAATAACCTCACATTCACAGGCAAGAACGGCACAGAATCGACAAAGATAACAGGTTTTCAAAACACAGCCAAAAAGTAAATATCACAGAGCAGCGGCAGAAATGCCGCTGTTTCTTTATAAAAAAACTACCGCTGCACTCAAAGAAAGAGTGCAGCGGTAATTTTTATGCGAATGCTAATTTTTCCGATATTCTATCAATGCACAAATCATTATCAGAAAAGCAAAAATATCAATTATGTAGAGAATGTACTGCTCAGGATCGGGAAAAGCTTTTCCAAGATCTATTTTTGCAGAAACAAACACAAAGGTGAGCAAACTTACAGACCATATATATTTACATTTGGACTTTTTATTCACTGTATTCACCTCAAAACGTTATTTTTTAATTTTCTTTATCGAAGAATACACCAAAAGCGGAAGAGCGCACAGGTCGATGATGCCAAGCGCTGTTGATACCGCAGAGGGGAGTGCTGCTCCGATTATATTTGATATTGAAAGCGCCAGTGATACGAGCGATATCACGATAAGGCTCAGCAACCAGATAATATCGATCTTTTTGTCCATTTTTATACCCCCTTTTTATGTATCACATAATAGTTATATTTTACCACTCTATCTTATAAAAGTCAATATTCTATAATTTTATTGTGAAAATAAATATATTATATTGTCAAAAATTGTATAAAACGATGTTTACTCGCCGGAGTATATTGACAAATTTTGTAGAAAAGGCTATTATTATATAAACACAAATCATTCGCTGATAAAGAGTAAAATTTGTACGAAAGGCAGAAATATGGTATTTGCGGCGCACATAAATGAGGAAAAAATCCAGACGGTCGGGGAGCATTGCAGGAACACCGCTGAAATGGCAGCCGGGTTTGCGCGTGTTTTTGATGCGGAAAACATCGGGCGGCTTCAGGGTCTGCTCCACGATATCGGAAAGCTCTGCGAGAAATTCAGCCGATATATTATGGGTGAATCTTCGACAAAAAGGGGCGAGATCGACCACAGCTTTGCAGGCGCAAAATATCTTTGCGAAACAGCTGATAGGGCTGACCCGAAGCGATTTTACAATGTTTCGCGCCTTATCGCACGAACGATAATTTCGCACCACGGACTGAATGACTGGCTCGAGCCGAGCGGAGTGGATTATTTCCTCAAACGAACGGGGAAAACGAAACTTTACGATGAGATACGTAAAAATGCGGACGAGCTTTTTTCCGAAAAAGAGCTGCTTTCACTGCTTGAAAGTGCCGATGATGAATACAAGCGTATTCGTGCCGAAATAAAGGAAATTTCCAATGGGGAAAAAGAGAAGTTCGCATTTTATCTCGGTATGTTGGAACGAATTTTGCAGTCGGCGCTTATTGATGCGGACAGGATAGATACGGCTTCGTTTATGTCCTGCGAGCCTGCGGAGATATCAGTGGACAAAAAGCAGCTCTGGGCGGAAATGAAAGCGCGTCTTGCGGAACGTTTGAGCAGATTTGACGGAAAGACCGACCCTATTTCAAAGCAGAGAAAAAGCATTTCCGACCGATGTGCGGAATATGCAAAAAACGATGTCAAGGTCTGCCGAATGATAGTTCCGACGGGCGGAGGAAAGACGCTTTCTTCGCTTCGTTTCGCGATAGAATACTGCATCGGTCATGATATGGAAAGGATAATCTACATCGCGCCGTTTATGTCTATCCTCGAGCAGAACAGCGATGAATTCCGTGCTGTTTCGGGCGAAGAAAACTTCCTCGAACATCATTCAAACGTTGTTGCGGAGCGGTTTGAAAAAGCAGGGCAGAACGAATACAGCGAGTATGAGCTTCACACAGAGCGCTGGGATTCGCCCGTTATCGCGACAACAATGGTGCAGTTCCTGAATACGCTTTTTTCGGCGAAAACCTCATCGGTTCGGCGTATGCACAGGCTCAGCAAAGCGGTGATAATAATAGATGAGATCCAGGCAGTTCCACTCAAATGCGTGAATATGCTGAACCTTGCCGTGAATTTTCTCACGCAGATATGCGGTTCGACTGTCGTTTTGTGTTCGGCAACTCAGCCCGTTATGGACGAAGTGAAATTCCCCGTGATAATGGACGAAAGATACAGTATGACGGGCGATTTTGCGAAGGATTTTGAGGTGTTCCGCCGAACCGATATCGTATCGAAGATCGACCCTTACGGCTGGGACTATGATGAAGCGGCTGAATTCTGTGTGGAAAAATTCCGCGAGTCGGGCGATCTGCTTCTTATAGTAAACACGAAATCCGAAGCACTCGCAATGTTTGAACGGATAAAAGAGCTTTGCAAAGATGAGGCGGAAATAATACATCTCAGCACGAATATGTGTCCCGAACATAGGCGTGACAGAATAAAGCACATAAGGGAACAGCTTAATGAAAAGCGTCCCATAATATGCGTGACGACGCAGCTTATCGAAGCAGGCGTTGATATATCTTTCCGATGCGTTGTGAGAGCCTTGGCAGGACTGGACAATGCTGTTCAGGCAGCAGGACGATGCAACCGTCACGGTGATGCAGACGGTATCTGTCCCGTTTATATCATAAAATTCAAAAACGAAAAGCTCGGCAGTCTTACCGAGATAAAAGACGCTCAGGGCATTTTGCAGGGAATGCTCGGAAGCGGAAGATATGCCGATCTCCAGTCGGACGAAGCAATTCGGCAGTATTTCCGTTCGCTTTATCAGACCGAATCGGGTAAGCTTTGCTATACAGCGAGTGATAACGGCGTGAGCACGAACCTCATCGACCTTTTGTCGCTCGATACCAACCGATATGAGATCAGCGAGAGAACTTCAAGCAAATTCACTTCGCAGGCGTTCCGAACGGCAGGAACCATTTTTACTGTCATTGACAATAACACCGAGGATATCGTTGTTCCGTACAATGATGAGGCAAAGGAGCTTATCGAAAAGCTGATGACTGCGGAAAACGGGCTTGTTCAGCTTACAAAGCAGGCGCAGAAATACACCGTCAGCGTTTATGGCGGCACAGGCCGAAAGCTTGACGAAAGCAATGGTATTTACCGCACGAAATTCGGCACGGCGATACTTGAAAAGAATTTTTACGACAGCGAGCTTGGCATCATTACCGAGGGCGCAGAGCAGGACATATTGATATATTAGGAGGACTGATAGAATGGAAAACCAACAAAAGCATAACACGGTCGAGTTTGCCGTTTACGGAAAATATGCGCTTTTTTCCGACATACTCACCCGACCGGGAGGAGAAAAATCCTCGTACCCTATTCCGACATATGAAGCGCTGAAAGGTATTGCAAACAGCATTTACTGGAAACCGACATTTTTTTGGATCATTGACGAAGTTCGCATAATCAACCCGATAAGAACGGTCAGAAAAGGTATGCGCCCGATTTCGCAGGACGGTGGAAACGACCTCGCTTACTATACATATCTTGACAATGTTCACTATCAGGTCAGGGCGCATTTCGAGTGGAACGAAAACCGTCCGGAGCTTGAAGCTGACCACAATTACAATAAGCATCACAACATCGCAAAGCGAATGATAGAGCGCGGCGGCAGACGTGATATTTTCCTCGGGACAAGGGAGTGCCAAGGCTATGTTGAGCCGTGCGTTTTCGGCGAGGGAGCAGGTGCTTACGATCACTGCGGAACTATCCCATACAGCCTTACCTATCACGGGATAACATACGCCGATGAGGCAATACGCGAAGAGGATAAGGGTTTTATGACGGTGCGTTTCTGGAATCCGACAATGGAAAACGGCGTGATAAAATTTATCCGCCCCGAGGAATGTGAAGTGACACGACATATAAGGAAAATGCCGATAAAGCCGTTCGGAAAAGAAAAGGAAAACTTTATCGGACTTGAAGAATTTGAGGGGGACGGTAATTTTGAGCTGGACAAGTGAACTGCTTAAGATATATGAATATAACAGCGGCAGAAAATTCTCCGACGGCGAGCCTGAAATGCTCCCGATAGCGCACTCGACCGCCAATGCGCAGATAGAAGTGACAATCAGCGAGGACGGCGAATTCAGGGGTGCTTCGGCGGTGGATAAGGACAATGCCAAGACGGTGATACCTGCGACCGAAAACTCTGCAACGAGAAGCGGAAGCGGCGCAATACCGATGCCGTTTGATGATAAGCTTGTCTATATTGCAGGCGATTACGGCAAATATGTTGTCGGAAAGCGTTCGGACAATGAGAATTTTTTTCTGTCATATATGAATCAGCTTCGCAAATGGTACGAAAGTCCGTTCGCGAACAAAGCTGTAAAAGCGCTGTACAGCTACCTTGACAAGCGAACGGTCATGTCCGATCTTATCCGAGCAGGTATACTCAAAACCGATGAAGAAACGGGAAAGCTTGCAAGCGGTGTGAAAATAGCGACAATAGCTCAGGAGGATTCTTTCGTCCGTTTTATTATCGAAAATGAGCCGCCGTTAAAAACTTGGGACAATGAGCTTTGCAAAAAATACGGACTGGATATGGTCGGTGATTTCCAGAAATTCAACGCAACGCTTGTAGGCAAAAAGCAGCTTTGCTATGCAACGGGAGAAATGCTCCCTGCGACCTATAAGCACCCCTCTAAACTCCGCAACGCAGGAGATAAAGCCAAGCTTTTTTCCACGAATGACGAGAGTGGATTTTCGTACAGAGGACGATTCAACGGCAAGGAAGAAGCCGTTTCGATAAGCTATGATTTTTCGCAGAAAATACACAATGCTCTGCGCTGGCTTATCCAGAAGCAGGGCGAAGTGTTCGATACGATGACACTCGTTGTATGGGCAAGCGCATTGCAGGATACCCCCAAGCCGACGGCAAAAGGCTTTGACGATGAAGAATTCGGCGACGAAAAGGAAATCCCAACAACAGCACCGATGTATATGGCTTTGCTGAAAAAGAATATCTATGGTTACAGGACGAAGCTTGCACCGAATACAAAGGTAATGCTTATGGGTATCGATGCCGCAACGCAGGGACGAATGAATATGTCACTTTACACGGAGCTTGTGGGTTCGGATTATCTTGATAATATCGAAAAATGGCACTCACAGACTGCTTGGACGCGTTACAGCGGAAAACTGAAAAAGACAGTTGTTAATTCATTCAGCATAATTGAGATAATCAACTGTGCATTCGGAACGGAGCGCGGAAAATTTATCGACTGCGATAAAAAAGTAAAGGGTGATAATGTTTTAAGGCTTCTTCCCTGCGTAACGGCAGGCAAAAAGATACCCGATGATATTATTCACGCGCTTTATAACAAGGCTTCAAATCCGCTCGCTTATGAGAACAGCTACAATCACCGTACAGTTCTCGAAACTGCCTGCGGAATGATAAGAAAAAGCATTATCGACAACGAAAAAATAAATAGGGAGGACGAATATCTTATGGCATACGACCCGAACAATACCGACAGAAGCTATCTTTACGGCTGTCTGCTCGCAGTTGCGGACAAGGCTGAAAACGAAGCTTTTACTCCTGAGGAAAGAAACGTTAGACAGACAAGTGCAAAGCGCTACTGGAACGTTTTTTCACAGCGCCCGTATCAGACTTGGGGAAATATTGAGAAAAATCTCAATGTCTATTTCAACAAGCTCGGCAAAGGTCAGGTAAAATATCAGAAGCGGATAAACGAGATACTTGATAAAATGGATATGAAAGCATTTACGGACAACAGCCGTCTTGAAAATGTTTATCTGCTCGGTTACAGTCACTATATGACGAAAATGTTCAATGAAGATATGAAGAAAAACGAGGAGGAAAATTAAATGGAAGCTTTACAGAACAAGATCGATTTTACAGTTGTTATTTCGGCTAAGAACGCTAACCCGAACGGTGATCCGCTCAACGGAAACCGCCCCCGTGAAACCTATGACGGATTCGGCGAGATATCCGATGTTTGCTTAAAGAGAAAAATACGCAACCGCTTGCAGGATATGGGCGAGAAAATTTTCGTTCAGTCGGACGACCGCTGCGATGACGGCTGCAAGAGCCTGCACGACAGAGCTAATGCAAATGCCGCTTTAAAGGCTTTGAGCAAGGGCAAAAATACCGACAGAGATGCTTATGCAAAGGCTGCCTGCGAGGAGTGGATAGATGTCCGCAGCTTCGGTCAGGTGTTTGCATTCAAGGACGATTCCGCATCGGTCGGCGTAAGAGGTCCTGTTTCGATACAGCAGGCTGTAAGTGTTTCGCCCGTTGATGTTGTTTCCATGCAGATAACAAAGAGCGTCAACAGCGAGAGCGGAAAAGAGGGAAAAGCCTCCGATACCATGGGAATGAAGCACAGAGTTGCATTCGGACTTTATGTTGTCAACGGCAGCATAAACTGCCAGCTTGCCGAAAAGACGGGCTTCACCGCCGAAGATGCCGAAAAGATAAAGCAGGCACTTCTTACTTTGTTTGAAAACGATGAATCCTCTGCCCGTCCCGGCGGAAGCATGGAAGTCTGCCGCTTTTACTGGTGGAAGCATGACTGCAAAACACCGAAATATTCTTCCGCAAAGGTTCACCGCCTGCTTTCGATAAAGGAAAAGGAGGGTGTCAGCCGTCCCGAAAGCATTGACGATTACGATATCACCCTCGGTGAGCTTGATGGTCTTTCCGTTGAAAAATACGAGGATCTTACATAATGTACAGCGAAGATGATTATCTTCAGCTTTCGGGTATACAGCACTTTGCGTTCTGCCGCCGACAATGGGCGCTTATTCACATCGAACAGCAGTGGAGCGAAAACTATCGCACCGTTGACGGCAGCATTATGCACGAAAATGTCCACGATGCAGGTTTTCACGAAAAACGCGGCGACCTCGTTATAACCCGAGCAATGGCGGTTTCGTCACCAAGGCTCGGAATATCGGGCGAATGTGACGCTGTTGAGCTTAGAAAATGCGCAGACGGAACAACGCTTTTCGGATCGGACGGGAAATACTCCGTCACGCCCGTTGAATACAAGCGCGGCGAGCCGAAAGAGGACGACTGCGACATTTTGCAGCTCACGGCGCAGGCACTTTGCCTTGAAGATATGCTTTGCTGTAAAATTCCGTTCGGCTATATTTACTACGGCGAAACACGGCATAGGATAAAGGTCAATTTTGATGAAGAACTTCGCCGCCGCACCGAAAATGTCATTGATGAGATGCACAAGCTGTACAAATCAAAGCATACGCCAAAGGTGAAAAGGCGCAAAGCCTGCAATGCCTGCTCGCTGAAAAACATCTGCCTGCCCGTGATATGCGGAAACAAAAATGCCGCCGCTTATGTGAAAGCCATGCTCGGCGAAGAACCGCCTAAAGAGAGGTGATGCCGCTTGAAAAAGCTGATGAACACGGTCTATGTCAACAATCCCGACAGATACCTTTCGCTCGACGGCGAAAATCTCGTCATAAGCAATGGCGGAAACGAGGTCGGCAGAGTTCCGCTCCACAACATCGAGCGGGTAATGACCTTTGGCTATACGGGCGCAAGTCCTGCACTTATGGGAAAATGTGCTGAGGACGGCATCGAGCTTGTTTTTATGAAGAAAAACGGACATTTTCTCGCCCGTGTAGAGGGCAGTGTCAGCGGAAATGTTTTTCTCCGCCGCGAACAGTACAGAATTGCCGATTCACCCGAAAGAAGTCTTGCCATAGCAAAACATATGATAACCGCGAAGCTTTACAACAGCAGGTGGTCGCTTGAACGTGCGGTGAGAGATCACGCACCTCGGCTTGATGCCGAAAGCTTCAAAAAGAAGTCGGCATTCCTGAATGAAGCGAGCCGAAACGCTCTTAACGCCGCCGACATCGATTCGCTCCGAGGGATAGAGGGCGAGGGCGCGTCAGTGTATTTTTCCGTATTCGACGATATGATCTTACAGCAGAAAGAGGATTTCTATTTCAAAGCGCGAAGCAAAAGACCTCCGCTCGATAACGTGAATGCACTGCTTTCGTTCGCCTATTCGCTCGAAACGGGTATGTGCTCGTCTTCGCTCGAAGCGGTCGGACTTGACCCTTATGTCGGCTTTATGCATACCGACAGACCCGGGCGAAGATCGCTTGCCCTCGACCTCGTAGAAGAATTCCGTGCGCCGATATGTGATAGGTTCGTGCTGTCGCTGATAAATAAGCGAATAATAACGAATGACGACTTTTTCAAGCGCGAGGACGGCGCGGTGATGCTGACAGAGGACGGCAGAAAAAGCTTCCTGAGCGCTTGGCAGAAGAAAAAGTACGATGAAATAACGCACCCGTTCCTCGGCGAAAAAGTCGAGTGGGGAATGCTTCCGTACGTTCAGGCAATGTTGCTGGCAAGGTATATCAGAGGCGACCTCGACAGCTATCCGCCGTTTATGTGGAAATCGTAAAAGGGGGAAACGCAGTTGCTTGTTCTCGTAACATATGATGTAAATACAGAGGACCGCGAGGGCAGAAAACGCCTGCGCCGCGTCGCAAAACAGTGCGTAAATTACGGTGTAAGAGTGCAGAATTCCGTCTTCGAGTGCATAGTCGATGCCGCACAATTGAGAATGTTAAAAAAGAAGCTTTCCGACGAAATAGACGAAGAAAAAGACAGCCTGCGCTTCTATTATCTCGGCAATAATCACCAAACAAAAGTCGAGCATATAGGTGCCAAGCCGGCACTTTCGGTCGAAGACGAGCTGATATTCTAAGAAGCTCCCGACCAAAACGCAAAAATATCCGAGCGAATATTTCAGTGCGAAATATAAGTACACATAAAATCTCCGTACCATTCGCACCGAAAAAACTGCATTTTTGCAATATATATCAAACGGTTTTAGCTTTTTTCCGACTAATAAAAAGAAAATTATGTCAAAATGTCACATAAACTCACGGCACAAATCGTCAGATATTGTGATATTTTGCTGTTCTCCCTCTTACGAGGGAGTGGATTGAAATATAACGATGCCTGCGCCGAAGAAATCGGTTGCCAAAGTTCTCCCTCTTACGAGGGAGTGGATTGAAATCCAAAGTTCTGTACAATGGTACTGAAGTTCTCTCCGTTCTCCCTCTTACGAGGGAGTGGATTGAAATCTGTTTCATAGGGGACGTTCACCTTGATGTCAGGGTTCTCCCTCTTACGAGGGAGTGGATTGAAATTTCTTGAAAATACGCTGGTCTTCTCTGTTTGTGGTTCTCCCTCTTACGAGGGAGTGGATTGAAATTGCTATTTCTTGGCGTGTACTTAACATCCGCAACCGGTTCTCCCTCTTACGAGGGAGTGGATTGAAATGTTATATGAACCCGTTATGATCTTGTCATTCGGGTTCTCCCTCTTACGAGGGAGTGGATTGAAATCGTTGGCAACGTCCCCGGGGTAACGCATTTTACAGGTTCTCCCTCTTACGAGGGAGTGGATTGAAATTCGCAGAATGTCTTTACCAATAGTGGCGTTATTGTTCTCCCTCTTACGAGGGAGTGGATTGAAATTATGGCTTTCATTTCAAGGCCTGTATTAAAGAAGGCGGTTCTCCCTCTTACGAGGGAGTGGATTGAAATAGAGTAAATCTGATAGCCGTGACCATTTATTTCGTTCTCCCTCTTACGAGGGAGTGGATTGAAATGAGTTTGTCAATCTTATATTTTGGTTACTTATTGTTCTCCCTCTTACGAGGGAGTGGATTGAAATCCCAGCTATTAAAGACGTGATTTTAATGGAAGCTGTTCTCCCTCTTACGAGGGAGTGGATTGAAATGCCGTCAATCTCGGTTTTGCTCACTACCTGTATATAGTTCTCCCTCTTACGAGGGAGTGGATTGAAATCCTCACAGCAGCTTGTAGGACAGTGGCGTGAAATTCGTTCTCCCTCTTACGAGGGAGTGGATTGAAATATTGCATCACGGTTTTTGTGAAAAAAATCATCTGCCGTTCTCCCTCTTACGAGGGAGTGGATTGAAATTTTATCGTGAACAAAAAAATACAGCTTGACAAACTGTTCTCCCTCTTACGAGGGAGTGGATTGAAATTCTTTATTTTGTCCCAATAGAGTAGTGCATCGCCGTTCTCCCTCTTACGAGGGAGTGGATTGAAATGTAGAGAACACGACAGACAGACCAGGTATCTTATGTTCTCCCTCTTACGAGGGAGTGGATTGAAATTCCATCAACGGCGTATCAATAGTCTGGCTTGAAGTTCTCCCTCTTACGAGGGAGTGGATTGAAATCAGTCTTGCTGTCAATCACCTCTGTACCGTTCTGTTCTCCCTCTTACGAGGGAGTGGATTGAAATCTGTCAATTTTGTGGCTCAAATGGATTTGAACACCGTTCTCCCTCTTACGAGGGAGTGGATTGAAATTTCGTCCGACATTGTGATGCCTAAAGTATCGGAAGTTCTCCCTCTTACGAGGGAGTGGATTGAAATATCACCGCCAAAGCCTCGGTCAATCGTTTCTGCGTTCTCCCTCTTACGAGGGAGTGGATTGAAATGGCTCAAACGGCTGTTGCAACGGCTGCGGCAACGTTCTCCCTCTTACGAGGGAGTGGATTGAAATATCGTTGTGCTTGTGCATTTGCACTCAAAGCAAAGGTTCTCCCTCTTACGAGGGAGTGGATTGAAATTGTTTGGCATTTTGACAGAAAATCGATTGAGGGGCGTTCTCCCTCTTACGAGGGAGTGGATTGAAATTGCTTTGCCGCTCTGACCTGCGTGCCAGCTCTGCCGTTCTCCCTCTTACGAGGGAGTGGATTGAAATATATCTTTTGCGAGAGTGTCAACCATATCCGTCCACGTTCTCCCTCTTACGAGGGAGTGGATTGAAATTTTAAGACAATCAGCCATTTCAAATGTTGTGACGTTCTCCCTCTTACGAGGGAGTGGATTGAAATGGCTGTCCGCAACGCCCGAACCGCAATGACGGGAGCGTTCTCCCTCTTACGAGGGAGTGGATTGAAATGGAGTAGCGCTTCTGGATTCCAGCAGAGGTTATAACAGTTCTCCCTCTTACGAGGGAGTGGATTGAAATCTCCCAACCTGCATCGGTAATAACGGTTTTGTCGGTTCTCCCTCTTACGAGGGAGTGGATTGAAATGCTCCCTGAGCGCGCTCATACGATGATAAGTTGCCGTTCTCCCTCTTACGAGGGAGTGGATTGAAATTCCCATAGGCAGAGCAAAGCGGCGCAGGCGGTGGAGTTCTCCCTCTTACGAGGGAGTGGATTGAAATCTTTTTTTGTGTTTTTTTTGCCTGTAACAAAGAGTTCTCCCTCTTACGAGGGAGTGGATTGAAATCTATTTCTGCGGCAGAAACGTCTATTTCTGCAACGTTCTCCCTCTTACGAGGGAGTGGATTGAAATACATACCCTCTGTTTCAAAATATAACGCCGATTGTTCTCCCTCTTACGAGGGAGTGGATTGAAATTTTCTCGGGAAAACTCAAACCGTTGCCGAGGAGAGTTCTCCCTCTTACGAGGGAGTGGATTGAAATTTCCCCGAGCGTCAGGATGGTATCGTTGTAGGCAGTTCTCCCTCTTACGAGGGAGTGGATTGAAATTATAATATTTAAGCCGTCAATCGCATACCCGCCAGACGTTCTCCCTCTTACGAGGGAGTGGATTGAAATCTCGTCCTCAATTCTGAAGTCAAAATCAAACCCGCGTTCTCCCTCTTACGAGGGAGTGGATTGAAATGGGCTTTAATGTCAGTTCGTATATCCTGCGCCGTGGTTCTCCCTCTTACGAGGGAGTGGATTGAAATCGCTCCTTAATGCCCTTTTTACCGTTTCAGGGTGGTTCTCCCTCTTACGAGGGAGTGGATTGAAATACATCAAGGCAGGCACGGCAGAAGCTTAAAAGGGAGTTCTCCCTCTTACGAGGGAGTGGATTGAAATTCTTTAAGGAATTTACTTGTATATTTTACTTTCGTTCTCCCTCTTACGAGGGAGTGGATTGAAATGATGTCAAGGACTTTGGCGACAGTGTTTATAAGGTTCTCCCTCTTACGAGGGAGTGGATTGAAATAGGAATACAGTTCCAAGACCGAGGAAATTCTCAGTTCTCCCTCTTACGAGGGAGTGGATTGAAATGACGTCTTGAATAACTATCTGCGCTATGTTATCCGTTCTCCCTCTTACGAGGGAGTGGATTGAAATCTCAAAGCTATAGAAATAACAACAATAAAATTCTGTTCTCCCTCTTACGAGGGAGTGGATTGAAATTCTTTGCTAATTTTTTTAATTCGTATTTACTCAGTTCTCCCTCTTACGAGGGAGTGGATTGAAATAGCTTATGCGCGGACGATATTGTTATCAAGACAGGTTCTCCCTCTTACGAGGGAGTGGATTGAAATTCGTCAACATCTCTGTAATGTCGAAAACGGTAAATTGTTCTCCCTCTTACGAGGGAGTGGATTGAAATTACGTGGAACAAAAAATACTTGACAAAGTATTGAGTTCTCCCTCTTACGAGGGAGTGGATTGAAATTTTATCGAGCGTAAACTTGTGGTTTTTCCCGAGGAGTTCTCCCTCTTACGAGGGAGTGGATTGAAATAGCCTGAGTACCGCCATAGCCAAGCTTTAAGTTGGTTCTCCCTCTTACGAGGGAGTGGATTGAAATTATCAGCTGATGAAAATAACAATTCAGAATAAAGTTCTCCCTCTTACGAGGGAGTGGATTGAAATGCGTAAAACAACCACCGTCACAAGAAGATTATCGTTCTCCCTCTTACGAGGGAGTGGATTGAAATGCGACAACATCAAGGACGATATATCTTGCACATCGTTCTCCCTCTTACGAGGGAGTGGATTGAAATCTTTAGATAAATTGGCAAGAATGGTTGTGCGATAGTTCTCCCTCTTACGAGGGAGTGGATTGAAATAGTATAGCTTTGTATGCCTCGTCAATGATGCACTGTTCTCCCTCTTACGAGGGAGTGGATTGAAATGTCTGCCTGCTTTCCGTAGTTGTACGCCTCAAGTTCTCCCTCTTACGAGGGAGTGGATTGAAATCTCGATAAGCTTATTCCTTGCGCTTGCTATCATTACAAGGTTCTCCCTCTTACGAGGGAGTGGATTGAAATTGATGGCGACTATTTCGTATCAAAAGAGGAATACGTTCTCCCTCTTACGAGGGAGTGGATTGAAATATTTCAGCCTCCTACTTGACAACAGCCATATATCGTGTTCTCCCTCTTACGAGGGAGTGGATTGAAATATCGGCAAGCTTTAAAAGGTCGTTGGGTATTGCCGTTCTCCCTCTTACGAGGGAGTGGATTGAAATCATAAAAGCCGCCGAAACGCCGTCGGCATCGTCAGTTCTCCCTCTTACGAGGGAGTGGATTGAAATGGCGAGGATAATATCACGGACGAAACGCCCGAAAGTTCTCCCTCTTACGAGGGAGTGGATTGAAATACGGTTAAGCCAAATGCAACCACCGTCACAGCTTATTGTTCTCCCTCTTACGAGGGAGTGGATTGAAATCAAACCAACAGTGCAGAAATCGGCGAACTGTTTGAAGTTCTCCCTCTTACGAGGGAGTGGATTGAAATTTATACGGTTTTAACGCCGATACCGGCAAATATTCGTTCTCCCTCTTACGAGGGAGTGGATTGAAATTTTCTCGGGGAAACTCAAACCGTTGCCGAGAAGAGTTCTCCCTCTTACGAGGGAGTGGATTGAAATCGTGAGGTTGCGAAAAATGATAGAAAGGCGGTGCGGTTCTCCCTCTTACGAGGGAGTGGATTGAAATTCGACCGCAACGTTGAGGACTTTGCGAAGTATCGTTCTCCCTCTTACGAGGGAGTGGATTGAAATTTTTGATATTTTTGGTCGAGGTGCGTGTAAATCTGTTCTCCCTCTTACGAGGGAGTGGATTGAAATAATAAACGCCTTAATTATCTTGCCAATAATTACGTTCTCCCTCTTACGAGGGAGTGGATTGAAATTTACCGCTGTTTGCAACATAGTCTCCGCAGCGTGTTCTCCCTCTTACGAGGGAGTGGATTGAAATGGCTCAAACGGCTGTTGCAACGGCTGCGGCAACGTTCTCCCTCTTACGAGGGAGTGGATTGAAATATCGTTGTGCTTGTGCATTTGCACTCAAAGCAAAGGTTCTCCCTCTTACGAGGGAGTGGATTGAAATTGTTTGGCATTTTGACAGAAAATCGATTGAGGGGCGTTCTCCCTCTTACGAGGGAGTGGATTGAAATTGCTTTGCCGCTCTGACCTGCGTGCCAGCTCTGCCGTTCTCCCTCTTACGAGGGAGTGGATTGAAATATATCTTTTGCGAGAGTGTCAACCATATCCGTCCACGTTCTCCCTCTTACGAGGGAGTGGATTGAAATTTTAAGACAATCAGCCATTTCAAATGTTGTGACGTTCTCCCTCTTACGAGGGAGTGGATTGAAATGGCTGTCCGCAACGCCCGAACCGCAATGACGGGAGCGTTCTCCCTCTTACGAGGGAGTGGATTGAAATGGAGTAGCGCTTCTGGATTCCAGCAGAGGTTATAACAGTTCTCCCTCTTACGAGGGAGTGGATTGAAATCTCCCAACCTGCATCGGTAATAACGGTTTTGTCGGTTCTCCCTCTTACGAGGGAGTGGATTGAAATGCTCCCTGAGCGCGCTCATACGATGATAAGTTGCCGTTCTCCCTCTTACGAGGGAGTGGATTGAAATTCCCATAGGCAGAGCAAAGCGGCGCAGGCGGTGGAGTTCTCCCTCTTACGAGGGAGTGGATTGAAATCTTTTTTTGTGTTTTTTTTGCCTGTAACAAAGAGTTCTCCCTCTTACGAGGGAGTGGATTGAAATCTATTTCTGCGGCAGAAACGTCTATTTCTGCAACGTTCTCCCTCTTACGAGGGAGTGGATTGAAATACATACCCTCTGTTTCAAAATATAACGCCGATTGTTCTCCCTCTTACGAGGGAGTGGATTGAAATTTTCTCGGGAAAACTCAAACCGTTGCCGAGGAGAGTTCTCCCTCTTACGAGGGAGTGGATTGAAATTTCCCCGAGCGTCAGGATGGTATCGTTGTAGGCAGTTCTCCCTCTTACGAGGGAGTGGATTGAAATTATAATATTTAAGCCGTCAATCGCATACCCGCCAGACGTTCTCCCTCTTACGAGGGAGTGGATTGAAATCTCGTCCTCAATTCTGAAGTCAAAATCAAACCCGTTCTCCCTCTTACGAGGGAGTGGATTGAAATGATTTCTGTACCCGAAATTCCTATTTCTGCGGCAGTTCTCCCTCTTACGAGGGAGTGGATTGAAATACCGTTAAAAAACAAAGTGGCTTAAATCGGCGTTGTTCTCCCTCTTACGAGGGAGTGGATTGAAATGCCACTATTTGCTCGGGTCTTAAATCGATGCCGTGTTCTCCCTCTTACGAGGGAGTGGATTGAAATCGCTTGGTCTTGGTCTTTACGGCTTGGGTCTTAGTTCTCCCTCTTACGAGGGAGTGGATTGAAATAGACATCGGAGCATATACCAACGACACAAATTATGTTCTCCCTCTTACGAGGGAGTGAATAGAAATGAGTATACTTGGATTTTTAAGTAGTTAAGAACCGTTCTCCCTCCCGAACATTGCATAATTTTTGTTTTGCTTGACAAACACTGCTGTGCAGTGGTAAAATATAAATATAAGATGTACATTTTGTTTCAAATCAGTCACCGAATATAAAGGAGAACTTATGGCAAAGCTCAGACAATCGGGCGAGGACTACCTCGAAACGATATATATTTTAAGCAAAAACGGAGATGTCCGTTCAATTGATATCGCGAATGAAATGAATGTATCGAAGCCGAGCGTCTGCCGCGCGGTGGGGCTTCTCAAGGACGGCGGATTTATAAAAATGGACAAAGACGGCTATATAACCTTTACCGAAGAGGGCAGAGCTGCCGCTGCGAGTGTTTATGAGCGTCACACTGTTCTTACCGACTGGCTCGTTGGCATCGGCGTAAACGAAAAGACAGCTGCCGAGGACGCTTGCCGCCTTGAACATAACTTCAGTCAGGAATCCTTTGAACATCTGAAAAATCATATCGAAACATGCCATAAAAAGAACTGACCTTTTCTTTGACTTTGCGAAAAAATTGCGGTACAGTAAATGTTATGCTTGACAAACAATGCTGTGCCGTGTTATACTGTGTATAGGTTAGCAAATGCTAACTGAAAATTGATGCGATAAAAATTCAACGGAAATCAATTTTTGGTGTTTTTATCGTTCGGTGAAATGCAAATGGCATGAAATTCTCGCACAAACGAATTTTTTTTGACGATGTGAGCATAATAATCAGGGAAAAGCGTTGCTGATACTCGACGTAAGGCTTTTTTACGGCTCATTGTAGGGAAATTTGAGGAGTGAGCAGGTCGATTTGCACAATTTGTACAATGCGGTTAGCTATAGCTAATTGAGGGCGAGGTGATAGAATGTCAAAAGCGGAGTATAACAGTTTTGGGCGAAAGCTCGCGTTCCATACAGCGCCGACTTTGCTCGGGATAAAGTGCGCAAGCCTTTTTTCGCTTTCATCTTCGGAATTTGACCTTGCATTTCACTCGCAGTATTTCAACCGCAGAACTGCGGCGCTCGGACTTGCGAGCAGGATATTGTGCAGCTGCAAAAACCGTTCGCTCATACTTGTTTACAGCAGGGAACAGCTTGCTAAACGTCTTGCGGACAGTTCGGTCAAAGTGATACTCGAACGCTATGGCTACACCTCGGATATGACGGTAGATGAATGTCTTGACCGACTTTCGGAACGCATTGGCGGAAGTGAAAGCTTTCCTCACGAGATCGGCGTTTTTCTTGGCTATCCCGTTGAAGATGTTATCGGCTTCATCGAGAACAAGGGTGAAAATTTCAAGCTCTGCGGTGCTTGGAAGGTTTACGGAAGTGTTGAGAATGCTCGGCGTACATTTGCGGATTACGATAGGTGCAGAAATTTTCTGTGCAATAAATTAAACGGGGGAGCTGACATTTATCAGACCCTTGTGAACTTATCAGATTGATCAGGAGGACAAAGTTTATGAAAACAGCAGTAATTTATTGGAGCGGCACGGGCAATACCGAGGCTATGGCAAAGGCAGTCGCAGAGGGTGCGGGCGCAGAACTCTTCACAGTTTCCGAATTTTCGGGCAATGTTGATGATTATGACGCTGTCGCATTCGGCTGTCCTGCAATGGGTGCTGAAATGCTCGAAGAGGACGAGTTTGAACCGTTCTTCACAGAGATCGAGGGCAGACTCAGCGGCAAAAAAGTCGGGCTTTTCGGTTCTTATGGTTGGGGCGACGGCGTATGGATGAGAAACTGGGAAAGCAGTGTTGGATCCGACGGTGCTGTTCTCGCCGGCGGCGAGGGCGTTATTGCAAACGATGCTCCGTCCGATGATGACCTTGAAAAGTGCAGGGCTTTGGGCAAGGCTCTTACGGAATAATCATACTAATTTTTAATCAACCTATAGACAAACTCTCGGCTATAATAAGTTCATTCTGCGTCGAGCACCCTTGTCAGGCAACAGCCTGCCTGCGGTTGTTCTCCTTGACTGAACTTATTCTATCTGTCGATTTTGTCTATAGAACAATTAAAAATTAGTATTACTTGATTTTTGCCCAAATATGAACAGTTATCGAAGGCTAACAAAGTTACCTAAAACTAACTGCGTGAGTTTGTGCAGATATACAAATCTGCGAAAAACTATTGACAACGGAGTAAAATGATAGTATTATTAAGTACGGTTAGTAAAAGCTAACATAGTTAGCGGATACTGACCGTACTTAAAGTTCAAGGGTTAGCAAAAGCTAATGTAGGGTCGGAGTTTGCGGAAATATCATCGCAAAAGTCGGATTCGGACAGTTTGCGGGATTTTTCCGAAAATTTTTGGCTGAAGGGTTAGCAGATTCTAACGATAAAAAGGAGTGAAGCTATGATGCCGCTTACGCTTGCCAATACCGGTGAAGAAAACATCATCAAAAAGGTCGGAGGAAACCCCGATACAAGAAAATTTCTCGAAAATCTCGGATTCGTTGCAGGTGGAACGGTAACAGTCGTCAGTGAGATCGGCGGAAATGTTATCGTCAATGTAAAGGAATCAAGAGTTGCCGTTTCAAAGGAAATGGCTTGCAAGATCATGGTATGATCTTTTTGAATTCGGAATTATCGGGTGTTGTAAATTTGCATCAGGATATGTAAGAAACGGTTCTTTTCTTGATGCGTAACATAATTTGAAATGAAAAGGAGAGAATGAAAATGACACTTAAAAATGCTGCGATCGGTTCAACTGTAACTGTAAAGAAGCTAAACGGTGAGGGGGCTGTAAAGCGCAGAATTATGGATATGGGTATCACAAAGGGAACTGAGATCTATATCCGCAAGGTAGCTCCTCTTGGCGACCCTGTTGAAGTGACTGTCAGAGGCTATGAGCTTTCGCTTCGTAAAGCTGATGCTGAAATGATCGAGATCGCTTAATTTTTATTTATTTTGCATATTGGTTAGCAATGACTAATAAAGTTAGTCTGAACTAACATCAAGAAAGGATAAATTGGATATGGAAATTAAAATCGCGCTTGCGGGAAATCCGAACTCAGGCAAAACAACGCTTTTTAATGCCCTCACAGGTTCCAACCAGTTCGTCGGCAACTGGCCCGGCGTAACCGTTGAAAAAAAAGAGGGTAAGCTAAAGGGTCACAAAGATGTTATCATCACTGACCTTCCGGGTATCTACTCGCTTTCACCTTACACACTTGAAGAAGTTGTTGCGAGAAACTACCTTATCGGCGAGCGTCCGAATGCGATCCTCAACATCATCGACGGTACAAACCTTGAAAGAAACCTTTACCTTACAACACAGCTCGTTGAGCTTGGAATCCCTGTTGTATGCGCTATCAATATGATGGATATTGTCCGCAAGAACGGCGATACGATCAATATTGAACAGCTCTCAAAGGAACTCGGCTGCAAGGTAGTTGAAATTTCCGCTCTTAAGGGAACCGGCGTAAATGAGGCTGCCGAAGCTGCTATCGCTGCTGCAAAGGCAAAAGAACCGATGATCCCACAGCACAAGTTCTGCGGCTGCGTTGAACACGCTATCGCACATATCGAAGAAGCTGTTCTTCACGATGTTCCCGAACAGAACCAGCGCTGGTACGCTATCAAGGTATTTGAGCGTGATGAAAAGGTTCTTGAAATGCTCAGGATCGACAGCGCAACAATGGCTCATATCACTCAGGATATTGAAGCTGCCGAAAAGGAAATGGACGACGATGCAGAGAGCATCATCACCAATGAGCGTTACATTTACATCGGCACTATCATTAAGGAATGTTATAAAAAGAAAAACAAGGGCGGTCTTACGACTTCCGATAAGATCGATAAGATCGTTACAAACAGAATCCTCGGTCTTCCTATTTTCGCCTGCGTAATGTTCCTTGTTTATTACATAGCAATGGTCACAGTCGGTGCTTCCGCAACTGACTGGGCAAATGACGGACTTTTCGGCGACGGCTGGCATCTTCTCGGAATCGGCACAAGCGCTTACGAAGAAGCTGCTGAGGAATACGGTGATTCTCCTGCGATTATTGAAGCATTTATCGAAAAGGCTCAGGAAAACGGCATTGATACAACAGCCGTTGAAGAAGCTATCGACAGCGAATCCGAAACATTCAATGTTGATACAGCCAAGACTGAGCTTGACGCTCTTGCTGCAAACTTCACAGATGCAGACACAGTAACATACACTGTTGAAGATGAAGAAACTCTTGCAACGGAAGATGTTGAAGCAACGGGCGCAGACCTTGCAGATGCGGTTGATGCATTCGTAAAGTATGATTGTGCAGACCCCGATCCTGCTGCTTACGGCGTATGGGTCCCCGGTGTTCCCGTACTTATCGGAAATCTGCTTGAATCCGTAAACTGCGCTGATTGGCTCAGCGGACTTATCCTTGACGGTATCGTAGCAGGTGTTGGTGCAGTCCTCGGCTTCGTACCTCAGATGCTCGTACTCTTCCTCCTCCTCGCATTCCTCGAGGCCTGCGGTTATATGTCCCGTATCGCATTCGTAATGGACAGAATCTTCAGAAAGTTCGGTCTTTCGGGTAAATCCTTTATTCCTATGCTTGTCGGCGTAGGCTGCGGCGTTCCGGGTATCATGGCTTCAAGAACCATTGAAAACGAACGTGACAGAAGAATGACAGTTATGACAACAACATTTATCCCCTGCGGCGCTAAGGTTCCTTTCATCGCAATGATCGCAGGTGCTATCTTCGGCGGCTCTCCTATCGTTGCAACCTCCGCATACTTCATCGGTGCGGCTGCAATCATCGTTTCGGGCATCATGCTCAAGAAGACAAAGATGTTCGCAGGTGATCCTGCTCCGTTCGTAATGGAACTTCCTGCATACCACCTTCCTACTGTCGGAAATCTTCTCCGTTCAATGTGGGAAAGAGGCTGGTCATTCATTAAAAAGGCAGGTACGGTTATCCTCCTTTCTACGATCTTTGTATGGTTCACAACCTACTTCGGTGTAGTTGACGGAACATTCCGTATGCTTTCCGAAGAAGAGATCGACTCCAGTATCCTTGCTGCTATCGGCGGCGTACTTGCCTGGATCTTCAAGCCGCTCGGCTGGGGCAACTGGCAGGCAACTGTCGCATCTATCACAGGTCTTGTTGCAAAGGAAAACATCGTTGGTACAATGGGTATCCTCTACGGCGGCGGAGAGGGCAGCGTTTATGACGCGATCGGCGCTGCATTCACAGGCGTTACAGGTTACTCGTTCCTCGTATTCAACCTCCTCTGCGCACCTTGCTTCGCTGCAATGGGTGCTATCAAGAGAGAGATGAACAATGGCAAGTGGACAGCATTCGCTATCGGCTACCAGTGCGGATTTGCTTATGTAGTTGCACTCTGCATCAACCAGTTCGGTAATCTCTTCACGGGCAACGTAAATGTTATCGGTCTTATTGCAGCCCTTATCTGCCTTGCAGGCATCATCTATATGCTTGTAAGACCTTACAAGGAGAGCAACAGACTTACAGCAAACGTTAAGGTAAAATCATAAAGCAATAAATCAAATTCACCTGCGCTCCCGATAAACTCACGGGAGCGCAGAAGTTTATAAAGGTCACCTCAAAACTTAAGAAAGGTCGTGGCAATATGTCTACTTTGATAGTCGGTCTTATAGTTGCAGGTGTTGTCTTTCTGGCAGCAAGGCAGATATATAAGGATAAGAAAAAAGGAAAGTCTTTCTGCGGCGGAAAATGTTCCTGCTGTCCTAACGGATGCGCTTGCGGAAGCAGTTGTCACGGGGAGAAGAAAAAGTGAACGGACTTACATATTCCCAGAAAAAATATCTCTTCGCAATATATAAGCTCGGTCAGAACGGCGGCGAGGTGAAATCCTCCGACGTTGCAAAGATAGTCGGCGTGAGCAAAGCAAGCACCGCCGCAATGACCGCAAAGCTCTGCGAGAGCGGATATATCGAAAAAGAGCATTACGGTCAGATAAATCTGACAGAAAGCGGCATCAAAGCTGCGAACCCGATCTTCACAAGCTGCATAATCATTCGTGATTTCCTCGAAAATGTTCTCGGACTTGATCCAAAAGCGGCTGACGATGATTCGGTAAAGATAGTCAGCCACGTTTCGGAAAAAACAGTCGAAAGGCTTGCCGAATACTTTTTGGGAAAAAAATAAAACTTCGGTATTTGCACATCACATCGGGAGAGGGTGAAATACGAAAATGGCAACGGGAATTATAATCGCTGTGCTTATCGTTGTATGCGTAACAGCGATAAAGAGCTATATGAACAAGCTTGCGCACGGCTGCTGCGGAGCAGGTTCTGACGATGTTAAGGCTGCCGAAAAAAAGAACGATCTTTCGGAATATAAATATAAGACGACCGTTCACATCGGCGGAATGTCCTGCAAAAACTGCGCAGAGAGGATAGCGAACGCCCTCAACAGACAGGGCTTGTATGCGGAAGCAGACTATAAAAGCGGCATCGCTGAGATTTATTCGGCTTCACCCGTTTCCGATTTCACTATCCGTCAGACTGTGATAGGACTTGGCTACACTGTGGAAAGGACAGAAGAAAATGAGCTGTGACTGCGAACTGAATTTTGAGTATCATGAGTTCGTTGAGTGCATAACCTCGGCACTCGATGCACGCGACCCGTACACGGGCGATCATTCGCGGCGTGTGAGCGATATGGCTTGCTTTATCTGCGGAAAAATGGGCATTTCTCACCACGAAACGCAGGAAATACATATCGCGGGACATCTTCACGATATCGGAAAAATAGGCGTTCCCGACCGTGTTCTGCTCAAACCCGAGCGCCTCAACGATGAGGAGTGGGCGCTGATGAAAAAGCACCCCGAAATAGGTGCGGAGATACTTTCAAAATCGGAGCATTTTTCAAGAATAGCCGCCATAATCCTCCATCATCACGAGCGCTGGGACGGAAAAGGCTACCCGTTCGGCGCAAAGGGCGAGGAGATACCCCTCGGGGCGAGAATAATCGCCGTCTGCGACTCGATCGACGCTATGGCATCGGCAAGAGCGTACAGAAAAGCGCTTCCGCTCGATATCTGCCGCAGCGAGATAGAGAAAAACATCGGTCTTATGTATGACCCAAAGGTTGCGGAGACAGCTTTGCGAAATTGGGACGAATTAACGTCCGAGTACAGAAAAAGTTAATTCGGTCTAACTTAAAAGTTAATTAAAACTAACTTGATAAATACAAAAAAGTCTGTTCTTTTTGACAGAATTTTCATAAAAGAACTCTTGACATGAAAAATTTTTTTAGTATAATATTTAGTAAGAAATTTTGATCGAATGATGCAGAAAAATGTCAGACCTGAAAACGTAAGGTATTATTTGTCTTTTCGGCATTACCGATCAAAAATATTAATCAAGGAGTGTTTTGTTATGGCAAATATTTTCAAAAATGAGAAGTTCCTCTGCGCTCTCGGCGGCGCGGCAGCAGTTATCGTAGGCAAGAAGATACTCACCGCAAAAAAGACCCGTCAGCTCGCTGTTTCGGGACTTGCAAAGGGAATGAAGCTTTCTCACGATGCAAAGGAAGCTTTCCGGAATATGAAGGACGAAGCTTCGGACATCTGCTATGATGCAAAGACCGAGGCAGGAATTGATCAGGAAGAAAATGATGACTAATGAACTTTAAAATAGTTTATGACCAACCGCACCGTATAAGATTCCGCTGCGGCGGCTTTGCGTTCGATAAGGAGCTGGAATACAGCATCTACAAGCGCATCACGTCCGAAGCTTACGTTACCGATGCGGAGATACACTGCGAAAACGGCGGCATACTTATCTGTTATAAAGACGGTTCGAGAAGCGATGTAATAAAGCTTGTTTCAAGCCTTGACCCGAGAAAAATGGAGATAGTTCCCGTCAGTTCGGACTACAGCATCGCCGAGATAGACCGCAGATTCAAGGACAGTATCCTCGATTTTACGCTGAAAAAGCTCGCTTCAAAGCTTTTTCTTCCGATGTGCATAAGAAAGTACATCATCATTTACAATGGACTTAAATATGTCTTAAAGGGCATAAAAACTCTGTTTGACGGAAAGCTCACGGTCGATGTGCTGGACGGTGCTTCGATAGGCGCTTGCCTTATCCAAAAGAACTACAAGACTGCAGGCACGGTAATGTTCCTGCTGAATATCTCGGGACTTCTCGAGGATTATACGAGAGCAAGAACGAAAGCCGCACTTGCAGACAGCCTTGCAGTAAAAGCCGATAAGGTATGGCTCGTTCAGGACGGCGCAGATGTGCTTATCCCAATGTCCGAGCTGAAAAAGGGCGACGTTATCCGTGTCCGCACGGGCAGCGTTATCCCCGTGGACGGTGAGATCACCGAGGGCGAAGCTTATATCTGCGAAGCCGCAATGACGGGCGAACCGCTTGCCGTTATGAAAACGGTCGGAAACTCAGTCTTTGCAGGCACGGCAGTCGAAGAGGGCAGCGTTGCCGTTACAGTAAGAGAGCTTTCATCGGGTACAAAACTGAGCAGGATAATAGAGCTTATCGACAACTCGGAAAACCTCAAAGCAGGTGTTCAGAGCCGTGCGGAAAAGCTTGCGGACAGCATAGTTCCTTTCAGCTTCATCGGCTTCGGGCTTGCACTGCTCTTCACACGGAACATCACCAAGGCGGTTTCCGTGCTAATGGTCGATTATTCCTGCGCAATAAAGCTTTCAACGCCTATTGCCGTCATCTCGGCGATAAAAGAAGCCGCAGATATGGACATCACCGTAAAGGGCGGAAAATATCTCGAAGAATTCGCTTCGGCGGATACGATAGTATTCGACAAAACGGGTACGCTCACAAACGCAGAACCCGTTCTCGAAAAGGTGATCCCGTTCGGAAAATATTCCGAGGACGAAGCGCTCAGGATCGCAGCCTGCCTCGAAGAGCATTTTCCTCACAGCGTAGCAAAAGCTATCGTAAAAGCCGCTGCGGATAAGGGACTTGACCATGCGGAGGAACACGCCGAGGTCAACTACATCGTTGCTCACGGCATTGCAACAACGCTCGACGGCGAACGTGCGATCATCGGCAGCAAACACTTTGTCTGCGAAGATGAGGGCATCGAGATAACCTTGGAGCAGCAGAAAAAGATAGATGAACAGTCGGGTGCTTGCTCGGTAGTATATCTTGCTGTCGGTGATACGCTTTCGGCGGCACTCTGCATTGCAGATCCTCCGAGAGCCGAAGCAAAGGACGTTGTTGAAAAGCTGAAAAAGAGCGGCTTCAGGAACGTTATAATGCTCACGGGCGACAGCACAAAAGCAGCGGAGATGATCGCTTCCCAGCTTGGCATAACAGAATTCTATGCTCAGGTGCTCCCAGAGGACAAGCACGGTATGATAGAAAAACTCAAAGCGGACGGAAGAAAGGTCGTTATGGTCGGCGACGGCATAAACGATGCACCTGCACTCGCCGCAGCGGATGTTTCGGCAGCCGTCAGCGATGCTTCGGATATCGCAAAGGAAGCTGCGGATATAACCCTCCGCGGAACGGGACTTGAAGAGCTTGTCCGTCTGCGTGAACTCAGCGAGCTTCTTATGGAAAGAATACATAAGAACTACCGCTTCATACTCCGTTTCAATTCTGCATTGCTCCTGATGGGCTTCTGCGGAATGATCGCACCGGGAACATCAGCGTTCCTGCATAATGCATCAACAATGGCGATATGCGCAAAGAGCATGACAAAGCTTTTGCCCGATAAGGAAAAGTGATATAAAAGGGCACGGTTCGGAAAATGAACCGTGCCTTTGACTTTTGTTTGAATGATATCCGCTTTATACTAAACACCATTTAAAATTTAGGAAAAATCAAGCCGACAATCTTGAATATATTGGATTTCGGAGCAGATTTTTCCTTTATTTTTTTGGTGTTTAGTATTATGCAGAATATTGCAGTCGGTTTGCGATAGCAGCGCATCTCCGTTGTATGCAGCTGCAATATCTGCGCAGGGAGGTTTTTATACTGTCTTAACGGACGAGGAAAAGGCAGTATCAAAGCGGATATGACTTTAAATGTTACGAAGGAGTATGCCCTATAGAAATTGCCGTTCATTTACTAATAAAGGAGTCATAGCTTTTGACAGGCTTTTTCTTATACTCAATCCGATTAGCTATTGCTAACCATGCTTATATTCTAACATATAACACCCTGATTAGTCAAGCATAACATTAAATTTTTTCAAAAAATTTTTCTCAGCAGAATATGATCTTTTCAAAACAGACGGTTTGGCAAAGTATATTGGGGAGAAATTATATTGGAAATAGCCATATTTCCGTAGGGGGAGGGCCGCTCGTCCCACTTCTTAAACGGCATTGGTGACTGCGGGACGGGAAACCCGTCCACTGCAATAGTTCGTGTTCAAATACTGTGGTTACGCCATATTTTCCCTTGACAGAAAGATATGAAGATGCTATAATTAAGTTGGTTAGCAATAGGTAACTAAATTGACAGAGGTGATAATTTGAATATTTCAGATGTTGTGCGGGGGCTGGCGATACCGTTTATCGGAACTTCGCTCGGGTCGGCGTGCGTATTGATTATGAAAGGCGGTCTGAACCGCACCGTGCAGAGAATACTGACGGGTTTTGCGGCAGGTGTTATGACGGCGTCTTCGGTGTGGAGCTTGCTTATCCCTGCGATAGAGCAGTCGGAGAAAATGGGAAAGCTTGCGTTTGTCCCTGCGGCAGTCGGATTTCTTGCCGGTATTTTCGTACTGCTTCTTATTGACGGCTTAGTTCCGCATCTGCATTTAAACAGCGACAAAGCGGAGGGCGTGCATTCGCATCTTTCCAAAAACACGATGCTCCTGCTTGCGGTTACGATACATAATATCCCCGAGGGAATGGCTGTCGGTGCGGTCTATGCAGGACTTATCTACGGCGGACAGAATATGACGGCTGCGGCGGCGCTTGCGCTTTCGGTCGGCATAGCGATACAGAATTTTCCCGAGGGTGCAATAATCTCAATGCCGCTTCACTCGGAGGGAATGAGCAAGGGAAAAGCGTTCGTCTGGGGCGTTATCTCGGGTGCGGCAGAGCCTGTCGGCGCAGTGCTGACGATACTTGCGGCAGGCTTTGTTATACCTGCGATGCCGTATTTTCTAAGCTTTGCGGCAGGTGCAATGATTTATGTCGTAGTCGAGGAGCTTATCCCCGAAATGTCCGAGGGCGAACATTCCAACATCGGAACGGTATCGTTTGCAGCAGGCTTTGCGGTGATGATGATACTTGATGTTGCACTCGGGTAAATTCAACAAAGAAAAAATAACTTAAACGTTCAAGTTTGTGTATATTAAACCTTGTTAGATAAGGCTTGATATGGTAAAATAATATACAGTTAGCCACTGCTAATATAAGCCTTTGCTTTTACGGAAACAAGCAAAGGCGTAAAATTTACTGTCAAGTTAGTTGTTGCTAACTTAATGAGTAGTGACAAAAATTGGAATTTTTCGGGCAGAAATTGCCTCAAAGGGTATGAAAGGGTGAAGAGAATGTTTATTGAGATAAACAATATCAAAAAAAGCTACGGAAGCGGTGAAAGCAAGGTCGAGGTGCTCAAGGGGATAAGCGTCGGCATTGAAAAGGGTGAATTCTGCGTTCTTCTCGGACCTTCGGGCAGCGGCAAATCCACGCTTCTTAACATAATCGGAGGAATTGATGACGCTGACTCGGGTTATATCTCTATCAACGGCGAAAAGACCGAAAATATGAACGAAAAGGCTCTCACAAACTACCGCAGAAAGCATCTCGGATACATTTTCCAGATGTACAACCTTATCCCGAACCTCAACATAAAAGAAAATGTTGAAACGGGCGCATATCTGAGTGATTCTCCGCTCGATGTTGACGATATCCTTAAAACTCTCGGACTTTATGAGCATCGTCACAAGCTCCCGTCCCAGCTTTCAGGCGGTCAGCAGCAGAGATGTTCTATCGGCAGAGCTATCGTAAAGAATCCCGATATCCTCCTCTGCGATGAGCCGACGGGTGCGCTTGACTACAATACCTCAAAGGAGATCCTGAAGCTTATCGAAACGGTAAATCAGAAGTACAACACGACCGTAATAATGGTAACGCACAATGAAGCTATAAAGGATATGGCAGACAAGGTTGTAAAGCTTCGTGACGGAATGATAAGAAAAGAGATACATAACGAGCATAAGCTTTCTGCCGAAGAGCTTGACTGGTAAGGAGGAACGAAGATGAGAAATCCCCTTACTAAGCGTCTGCCCCGTGAGTTCGCAAAAGATGCCGCAAAGTATATTGCTATATTCATTATGATGGTGCTGCTCATTTCGATATGCTCGGGAATGAGAGTTGGAAATGAGAGCCTTAAAGCGGCATATTATGAAAGCTTCGGCCTCTACAATATCGAGGACGGTCATATCACATTCGATAAAGCGCTCCCCGAAGAGCTTAAAGATAAGCTTGAAAACGGCGCAGACTTAAAGTTTTATGACAGCTTTTATTTTGACGAGGACACCGCCGAAACGGGTGCTACCGTCAGAGTTTACAAGCAGACCGATGCGCTCAACAACCCGTGCTTATTGAGCGGTGAGCTTCCGACAAAGGATAATGAAATTGCTGTTGACCGTGTTTTTGCAAAGAATAACGACATCAATATCGGCGACACAATAACACTCAACGGCAAGGCTCTTACTATCACGGGTTTTGTTGCTCTGCCGAACTACAGCACACTCTTTGAAAGCAACACCGACTCGATGTTTGATTCGATCAATTTCTCTATCGCAGTAATGACCGACGGCGGCTTTGAAGCTGTCGGAAGCAAGAACCTCAAATACAACTACGCTTGGCTTTATAACGAAGCTTATGCAGATGATATCGAAGCCGCAGACCGCTCCGACAAGTTCCTTGACCTTATCGAAGATGAACTCACCGATTATGACGAGGCTATCGTTCAGGTGCAGATAGACGAACTCACCGACAAGCTTGAAAAGGCTTCGGAAGAATATGCCGACATCTACAAAAAGTCCTTTGAGGACAAGGTGAACAGTCTCACCGATACTATTGAAAAAGGCGCAGAGGAATACGGCAGCATCTATCAGAAGTCTATTGAAGAAAAGGTCACAGAGGTAACCCGGAACATCACCAAGGGCGCGGAAGAGTATGGTATGCTCTATGCTTCAACGGGCGTTAAGCCTGCTAAGTCCGACCTTTCAATAGATGTTGACGACTTCACGTTCGGCGTTATCGAAAGATCCGTTGAAGCAATGATGACGGGAACGGCTTACGCAGGACCTACCGAGCAGGAGTTCATCGATGAATATCTCGATTCCGTCAAGAAGCCGACAAAGGATGAACTTTCGGCAGAAACGGACGATTTCACATTCAGGATAATCGAAGATTCCGTAGCCGCCGCAATAAAGGGCGAGGAATACGAAGCTCCCTCCGAGGACGAATTCAAGGATCAGTATATCGATTCCGTTGAAAAGCCTAAGAAAGAAGACCTCTCCGTTCAGCTTGACGATTTCCTCTTCGGAATTATTGAGGACGGCGTTGAAGCCGAGATAAACGGCGAAGATTTTGAAATGCCCGATGATGAGGAATTCGAGGACGAGATCGATAAGACGGATATTATCACCGTTGATAATTATATCCCGAGATATCTCAATCAGGGCATAAATTTCTCCATTGACGATATCGGCGGTGACGAAGCGGGAGCAATGGTAATGGTATATATGATGATCGCTGTTATCGCATTCATCTTCGCAGTGACTATTTCAAACACTATCGTTGCCGAAGCAGGTGTTATCGGTACTCTCCGTGCTTCGGGATACACAAAGGGCGAGCTTATCCGACATTATATGCTTCTTCCGATAATCGTTACGCTCATTTCGGCAGTTGTCGGAAACGTCATCGGCTATACAGCTATGAAGGATTTCTGCGTGGGTCTTTACCTCGGCTCGTATTCGCTCACGACATATAAAACCGTCTGGGATCCGTCTGCATTCGTGCTTTCGACAGTTGTTCCGATAGTGCTTATGCTGATAATAAATCTGACGGTACTTGCTTCAAAGCTTAAATTAAGTCCGCTCAAGTTCCTCCGTCACGACCTTAAAAAGAACTCCAACAAAAAGGCAATTCGACTTAACACAAAGATACCGTTTATGACGAGATTCAGCCTGAGAATTTTCTTCACGAATCTCCCCGGATATATCGTAATGATAGTCGGGATCCTCTTCGGCGCAGTCCTTATCAGCTTCGGTGATATGATGCCGAGAATGATGGACGAATACAAAGCGAACGTTGTCAGGGATATGATAAGCGACTATCAGTATATACTTTATGACTATGAAGAAACCGATGAGATCGACAATATTTCAGCGGAAAAATTCGCCTCCGAAAGCTTTGATTATTCAAAGGAAGGCTTCCTCACGGACGGTATTACCGTTTACGGCATTGAAAAAGACAGCCGTTATATTCATTCGGAGATCCCCGAGGGGAAGGCGCTCATTTCAACGGGCATAAGCGAAAAATACGGTATCAAAGCAGGCGACAGCATTACACTTGACGAAAAATACAAGCGCAACAGCTCCTATACGATCGAAGTCGGCGGAGTTTATGACTACAGCTCATCGCTTGCAATATTTATGAACATCGATGATTTCAACAGGACATTCGGCAACAAGAGCGGCTACTTTACGGGTTATTTCTCCGATGCCGAACTCACAGAGCTTGATGAAGATGAGGTTGCCGCAGTTATTTCAGCCGATGATTATACAAAGCTCTCCGACCAGCTCATGGTCTCTATGGGCGGTATGATGAATATAATGAAGATATTCGGCGCATTGTTCGATATCATCGTTATCTACGTCCTCTGCAAGCAGGTCATCGAGAGAAACTTCCAGTCGATATCGATGACGAAGATACTCGGCTACAAGGACAGCGAGATCGGCGGACTTTATATCGCCTCGACTTCTATCGCAGTCGTTGTCGGACTTATCATAGCAGTTCCTTTCATCGATATTTCAATGAAAGCGATATTCAAGGGTTACCTTTACACAATGATGACGGGATATATCCCATGCTCGATCAACCCGATGACGTATGTTGTCACGGTCACAGTCGGACTTGTCTGCTACGCAGTTGTTGCGATCCTCCAGATGAGAAAGGTTTCAAAGGTTTCCAAGAGCGAAGCACTCAAAAACGCAGAATAAACTTACTCCGACCCACTTTTTATACAAACTCTCCTTTTCAGCAAAAGCACCGCATTCTCATGGTAAATTTTATCACGGGAAAGCGGTGTTTTTCGGTATATTTTCAGTGTTCCTATTGACTTAAAGCCAAGTTGGTGATAAAATAAAAGCAGAAATTTATTTCTGAAAGGAAGTTATATCTTATGAGTACGATCCTTGTTACAGGCGGAGCAGGCTTTATCGGGAGCCATACCTGTGTTGAGCTTCTCGGAGCAGGCTATGATATCGTAGTTCTCGATAATTTCTGCAACTCAAAACCCGAAGCACTTGACAGAATAAAGAAGATCGCAGGTAAGGACTTCAAATTCTATGAGACCGACCTGCTTGACTTTGAGGGCACAGAAAAAGTGTTCAAAGAGAATAAGATCGATGCAGTTATCCACTTCGCAGGTCTTAAGGCAGTAGGCGAGTCCTGCGCAAAGCCGGTTGAGTATTACCATAACAACCTCACAGGTACGCTCAACCTTATCCGTGCAATGCGCGCAAACGGCTGTAAGAACATCGTGTTCTCCTCCTCCGCAACGGTTTACGGTATGAACAATCCTATCCCGTTCGATGAAACGATGCCGACCTCAGCAACAAATCCTTACGGCTATACAAAGGTTATGATCGAACAGATACTTATGGATACTGCAAAGGCTGACAGTGACTGGAGCGTTGCACTCCTCCGTTATTTCAATCCTATCGGCGCACATGAGAGCGGACTTCTCGGCGAAAACCCGAACGGAATACCGAACAACCTTATGCCTTATATCGCACAGGTAGCGGTTGGAAAGCTCCAGTGCCTCAGCGTTTTCGGCGACGACTATGATACAGTTGACGGCACCGGCGTTCGTGACTATATCCACGTTGTAGACCTCGCAAAGGGTCACCTCTGTGCAGTAAAGTATAACCTTGAGCATAAGGGCTGTGAAGCTGTAAACCTCGGTACCGGCAAGGGCACGAGCGTACTTCAGCTTGTACACGCATTTGAAAAAGCATCGGGCAGGAAGATAAACTATAAGATCGTCGGCAGAAGAGCAGGCGACATCGCAGAATGTTATGCAAACACCGATAAGGCAAAGAAGCTTTTCGGCTGGACAGCACAGTATGACATAGATAAAATGTGCGCAGACAGCTGGAACTTCACACAGAAGAACCCGAACGGAATGTGATCAATGCGTAATGCGTAATTCGTAATGCGGAATTATTTTGCTCCGAAAAATTGACGTAAAGCCCTAAATATGTAGGGGCGGATTCTATATCCGCCTGATGCAAACCCTGAATTTAAAGTGTTTCACAAAAACGAACGCCCCTGTTTTCGACGGTTTATCCGATGAAAACAGGGGCGTTTTATTGTATTCTAACGGGCGGATATGTAATTCGCCCATACGATTTTCGTTACAAACTAACAGAGCAAAATAATTACGCATTACGCATTACGAATTACGCATTTGCGACAGCATCAGCCCAGCTCAAACATATTCTCCATAAGCAGATAAGCCTGCGGAAAAGCACGCATAAAGTTCCATACACCTGCACCTCTGAGCGAATATTCACGGATAAGATCAAGCTTCGCTTTTACACTGCGAACGTCCTCAAACCAGACGATATGCTCCCGTCCCTCGCTGTCAGAATAGGTATAGTACGGACTTTGCACAGTTTCGTCATAGAGTATCGGAACCCCGTATTCCGCCGCCCTCGCCGCGGCTGTTCGGTTGCCTATGACTTTGGCGGCGCTTTCGCCCTGAATGAAAGGGAGCGTCCAGTCGTAGGCATAGTTCGGCATACCGAGGTATATCTTTTCAAGCGGTATTTCCGTTATGGCATAATCAACGACTGCACGCACTTTGTTTATCGGTGCAATAGCTAAAGGCGGACCAAATTGATAACCCCATTCATAAGTCATAAGAAACGCAAGATCGGCACTTGCGCCGAGTGACGGATAATTGTGCGATTCGTATAGCGTACCCTGCTGATCTGCACTCGTTTTCGGGGCAAGATCGATGTTCAGCACCAAGCCCTCTGCGTTAAGACGGTCGGCGGCATTTTGCACGAAAGCCGAAAAGCTGTCCTTGTACGCCGCAGGGATATACTCCATATCGATGTCCATTCCGTCTGCGCCCTTGCGCTTTATTATATCGATCATCTGCGAAAGCACACGATCCTGAAATCCAATATCGTTCAAAAGCGGCACAAGCTTTCCCGAATAAAAACTGCCGTCCTCGTTGATGAACGAAAGGCTAAGAAGCACCTTTGAACCGAACTGCTTTGAAATGCTTATCACTTCACTGTCATTCGGGATAATAAGCTTTCCGTCAGTATCAAATCCATATCCGAATATAATAGTATATTCCGCGAAAGAAGCGACCTGACGGAGTATGTTTCTGTTCACTCCCGGATAGACAAAGCCGCTCAGACTTAGATTTCCGGAACGCTCATTTTCATAGCCGATAACGATAGTTTCGCCCTCGTAAATATATTCGCGCGAAGTCAGACCGAGATTGTTCCGCCGAAGCCTGCGCACGGTCGTTCCGTAGTCACGGGCAATGCTTTCGAGCGTTTCGCCTCTCCGAACGGTGTGAACGACTTCGGGAATAAGTATCAGAAGCGCCTGCCCGACCGCCAAATTATCGGGGAGCGCAAGCGAATTATCGGCAATTATCCTCTGCGGAGATACTCCGAAGCGCGCGGCGACAGATGAAACGGTGTCGCCCTGCTGAACGATATAAATTTCCATAAAAATGACCTCGGTTTCGTGAAAAGTTGGTTTCATCGGAATTTCGTTGACATATCCTTTTAATTGTATTATAATTAAAGTGTATTTTATGCGAAAAATTCTTGTGGAGGTCATTTTATGGCAAGAATAGATTTTGACTATATCTGGACTGATAAAAAAAGAACATTCCTCGGTCTGCCGCTTTCATTCACACGCTATATCCTCACCGAAAAGAAGCTTATTACGCAGACGGGCTTTCTTTCAATACAAGAGGACGAGATCGAGCTTTATCGGGTTTCCGATAAGAGCCTGAATTTGTCGTTCGGCGAGCGCCTTTTCGGCTGCGGAACGGTCACGGTAAACTGCCGTGATGTTGACACCCCCATTAAGGTTATAAAGTCGATAAAAGCACCGCGAAAGTTTATGGAACTGCTCGAAGAGAACGTTGATATCCAGCGTGACCGCTATAGGGTGCGCGGCAGAGATATGATCGGTGCAGACATCGCTGACCACGACTGCAACTGCGATCATAACGATGATGACGAATTTGACGGGTGACGAAAATGACACTTGAAATTAAAGAAAAGCAAAGCTGCTGGGAGTTTTTGCAGAAGACCGACCTGCCGATTTTCATATACGGAATGGGCGACGGTGCGCTGAAAATTCTCTCCGTCTTTGAAAAATACAATATTCCGACCGCAGGCTTTTTCGCAAGCGATGAATTCGTCCGAGGTCACAGCTTTGAGGGACATCTTGTGCATAAGCTTTCGCAGATAGAACAGCTTGTGGACGATTTCGTTATCGTTCTTGCGTTCGCCGCAGGCTATGAGAGCCTTTATAAGCGTGTGAACAGCATCGCCGAAAAGCATCTGCTGCTTGCGCCCGATGTTCCCGTTGCGGGCGGCGGCTTGTTCGATTATGATTACTTCTGCGAGAACAAGGAAAAGTTTGAAGCTGTTTATGATAAGCTTGAAGATGAAGCTTCGCGCAAAACATACGAAAACGTGATAAATTTCAAAATAAGCGGCAAAATAGAGTATCTGAACGCCTGCACCTCAGACAAAAGCGAGGTATATTCTTCGATCGTGAAGCTTGGAAAAAACGAAAGATACGTTGACCTCGGCGCATACAACGGCGATACCGCACTTGAATTCGCCGAGGCGGCAAAAGGCGAATATGAGCATATCTACGCCTTTGAACCGAACCCGAAGAATTTCCGCAAGCTCTGCAAAAACACCGAGGAGCTTCACGATATGACAGCTTTCAACGCCGCCGCTTGGAATGAAGATACTGTTCTCCGATTCACAAAAAACGAGGGCAGAATGTCGACGAATTCCTCCAAGGGCGAGATAGAAACGACTGCGCTCTCGGTCGATAATGCGATATCCGAGCAGGTCACGCTCATAAAACTGGATGTTGAGGGTTCGGAGCGTGAAGCCATTGAGGGCGCAAAGCGTCATATCAGCGGCGGTGCGAATGTCATTTCCGCGCTTTATCACCGCAACGAGGATCTGTTCGCGATACCGCTGCAGCTGCTCAAACTTAACCCGAATTTGAAGCTGTATGTCCGTCATCAGCTTTATATCCCTGCGTGGGAAACAAATCTTTATGCGATAAACAATGGTCACCTCTAAAAACCACCGGCTAAAGCCTTAGCACCTCATCTGCTTGCAGATTTTCCGTCATCTTGCACATAAATTTCTTGACATACGACAGTATGCCTGCGAAATTTCTATACAATCTGACGAAAAATCTGACTGCGCATCTGAGGCACTATGGTTTTTAGATGCGACCAAATAAAGGAAGTCTTGAAAATGAAAAGAACCGAGATAAAAAAGCTTTATGAAAATGCGCCCGAGAACGGCGCAGATGTCACCGTCTGCGGCTGGGTGAAGTCCGTCCGCGTGAGCAAGGGACTTGCATTCCTGTCGATATCGGACGGCAGCTGTTTTAAGCAGCTGCAGATTGTTGCCGAGAGCGAAAAGGTGGACGATTTTGAAGCCGTTTCGCACCTCAATACGGGCGCGGCAATATCCGTCAGCGGAAAGGTCGTGCTTACGCCAAACGCAAAACAGCCGCTTGAGATCAACGCTGAGAGCATCATCGTTGAGGGTGCTTCGACACCCGATTACCCCTTGCAGAAAAAGGCTCACAGCCTTGAATATCTTCGCACGATCTCACATCTGAGAATGAGAACGAACACTTTTCAGGCGGCTTTCAAGGTTCGCTCAGTCGCTTCACAGGCGCTCCACAGATTTTTTCACGAAAACGGCTTCGTTTATGCGCACACTCCGCTCATCACAGCGAATGACTGCGAGGGTGCAGGCGAGATGTTCCGCGTTACTTCGCTCGACCTCAATGAGATCCCGAGAAACGGGGACGGCTCGGTCGATTACACGCAGGATTTCTTCGGCAAGCCTGCATCGCTGACCGTTTCGGGACAGCTCGAGGGTGAATGTATGGCAATGGCTTTCGGCAAAATTTACACGTTCGGACCGACATTCCGTGCTGAAAAGTCATACACTCAGCGACACGCCGCCGAGTTCTGGATGATCGAACCCGAGATAGCTTTCGCCGACCTCGAGGACGATATGGAGCTTGCCGAAAGTATGCTCAAATATGTTCTTCGCGCGCTTCTTGACGAGTGTTCGGACGAACTCAGATTCTGCAACGATTTCTATGATAAAGGTTTGCTCGAACGCCTTAACGCTGTCGTAAACTCCGACTTTGCAAGGGTAAGCTATACCGAAGCTATTGAAAAACTCGAAAACTGCGGCGAAAAGTTTGAATATCCCGTGTTCTGGGGCTGCGACCTCCAGACTGAGCACGAGCGTTATCTTACCGAAAAAATTTACGGCAAGCCCGTTTTCGTCACCGATTATCCAAAGGAGATAAAGGCTTTCTATATGCGCCTTAACGATGACGGAAAAACCGTTGCGGCGGTCGATCTGCTTGTCCCCGGAGTGGGTGAGCTTATCGGCGGAAGCCAGCGTGAGGAAAGACTTGACCTTCTGACCGAGCGAATGAACGAGCTGGGACTTGGCACGGAAGCTTACGACTGGTATCTCGACCTGCGCAGATACGGCGGCGCAAAACACGCAGGCTTCGGACTTGGCTTTGAGCGCCTTATAATGTACGCAACCGGTATCTCCAACATTCGTGACGTTATCCCGTTCCCGAGAACTACGGGTTCTATCTATTAAAAATACGGCAGGCGCAATTCCTTAGCAGCAAAGGGAAAGTTACGGCTGACGTTCCTGCATATATAGGTTCAAGGCAAGCTTTATATGAATATAATATTAACAATATGCAAAAGCTTTTGGAAAGACTTGCATTTCTTCCAAAAATGCTATATTATAATATATAGCGCGAATCTAAAAATGTATTTGCAGGGAGTACAACTGTTTTTCAAGGAAGTAAATTATTATCAAAAAACCAGTTGTAATTTGTGTAATTTTACGAAGTTCGGAAGAACTTTTTGAATGGGAAGGAAGATTTCATTATGCTGCTTAAAGAAATGAACAAGGCACAGCTCGAAGAATTCAAGGCTGAAAGCGAAAAGGCTTACGAAGCCTACAAGGCAAAGGGTCTTAAGCTCAATATGGCAAGAGGCAAGCCGGGCGCAGATCAGCTCGATATCACAATGGATATGCTCGATACACTCAACAGCAAGTCCGATATGAAGTGCGAGGACGGCACGGATGCCCGCAATTACGGCGTTCTCACAGGTATCCCCGAGGCAAAGAAGCTTTTCGCCGAAATGCTCGGTGTTGACCCCGAAATGATCATTGTCGGCGGCAACGCAAGCCTTTCACTTATGTATGATACGATCGCAAGAGCAATGACACACGGCGTTCTCGGCAGTGAAAAGCCTTGGTGCAAGCTCGACAAGGTAAAGTTTCTTTGTCCTGCCCCGGGTTATGACCGTCACTTCGGTATCTGCGAGAACTTCGGCATCGAAATGATAACCGTTCCCATGACACCGACAGGTCCTGATATGGATATGGTAGAGAAGCTCGTTTCCGAAGATGAATCCATCAAGGGTATCTGGTGCGTTCCTATGTACTCCAACCCTGACGGCATCACATATTCCGACGAAACGGTAAAGCGCTTCGCAAATCTCTCACCAAAGGCTAAGGATTTCCGTATTTTCTGGGATAACGCTTACTGCGTTCACCACCTTACAGATACACCCGATACTCTCCTCAATATCTTTGACGAGTGCAAAAAGACGGGCAAGGAAGATATGGTGTTTGAATTCGCTTCAACATCGAAGATCAGCTTCCCCGGCGCAGGTGTTGCTGTAATGGCAGCTTCAAAGGCTAATATCGCACAGATCGAAAAGATCCTCGGTATGCAGTATATAAGCTACGATAAGATCAACCAGCTCCGCCACGTCCGCTACTTCAAGAACCTTGACGGCATCAAGGCTAAAATGGAACAGCACAAGAAGCTTATCGCTCCTAAGTTTGAACTCGTTCTCAATGCACTTGAAAAGGAACTCGGAGAAATTGGAGTTCTCACATGGCATAAGCCGAACGGCGGCTACTTTATCTCCGTTTATACATTGAACGGCTGTGCAAAGCGCGTTGTTGAGCTTTGTAAGGAAGCAGGGGTTGTACTCACGGGCGCAGGCGCAACCTATCCATATAAGAAAGACCCCGACGATAAGAATATCAGGATCGCACCAACATTTCCACCGCTTGCAGAGCTTGAACAGGCTATCGATATCTTCTGCCTCGCAGTAAAGATCGCAAGCGCAGAAAAGCTTCTCGCTGAATAAGAATCAAACCAAAGATAAATAAAAACGGCTGCACCGATTTTGAACCGACCCCAAAAAGTTAGACAAAGTTATCAAGGAAAAATTATATAAAGCGA
>ENA-OPAV01000263-OPAV01000263.1-human-gut-metagenome-genome-assembly--contig:-NODE-263-length-45823-cov-10.340216_pt1 | contig 45823 bp, 43 predicted proteins | sample MGYA00241056_ERZ501428 | MGnify/ENA primary metagenome ERZ501428 (study PRJEB25962, sample SAMEA2042621) | human gut metagenome | biome: human gut; feature: human-associated habitat; material: faeces... | reverse complement strand
AATGCCCCCTTTCGTTAGTTTCAATATTGGTATATCTTCATTATACCACATTGTCTAACAAAAGGGGAGCATTTCATTTTGCAGCCGTTTTCTGTAAAACAACAGACATAAGAAAGGGGATAAAAATGACATACTGTAAAAGCTGCCATAAAATGAGTAAGGACGACGACTTCTGTTCGCACTGCGGCTCTGCCGTGTGGGGCGAGGACTTTGTTTCCAACAATGCCGCCATAAACTGCGATTCGCTCGAAAACCATACCCACGATAAAGTCACCTACAGCCGAACCGAGCGGGGCGAGGGCGTACATATCCCCGAGGGCTACCGACCGTACAACCCGACAAACAATAACACCAACACTTCTTCCGCAGGAAAAGGAAATCTTGTCGGGGTGATAATAACTATCGCTGTTATCATCACGATCATAGGCTCGTTCGTTGGGGCAATATCCGATTTTTTGGACTAATCCTCCGCAAGAAACGCCACACCCTTTGCAAGCCGCAGAGCGCAGTCCTTAAAGTGACCTCCGCTGTTGGATTCGTACTTGCAACCGGTGTTTGCTTCGCTGAATTTGTTGTATATCTTCAAGGTCATGTCACCAACTGCCGACATGACCTTGTTTTTGGTCTTTGACTCTTTGTCGCCAAGGCTGAAATAGAACTTTCCGCTCGGAACGGGTCTGCTTTCGATGTATTTGTCAAGCTTCGGAAACCAGAGCGAACCCGAACAGCTTGCCGCACCGTCAAAAAGGTCACATTCATAACAGCACCAGAGCGCAAAAAGTCCCGAAAGGGAGTATCCGCCGATAAAACGCCTTTCGGGGCTGCCCGTTTCATTTTCAATGGTCGGAACAATGTCATTTTTCAGCACTTCAAGCGTTTTTGGGGCGTTTCCGCCGAAAGCTTCATCACCGAAAACGGCAGGTGCATACCACGGTGAAAGCTCATCGTTCCAGTTTTCGGTTTCAAACGCAATAAGCGTAAGATCAGCACCCGAAAGCTGCTTGGCGAGAGTGTAGACCTCCTCGGCTTCGCTCCCTTCGCCGCTCATTATGCCTATGTAGATGTGAGTGCTGCCGCTGCCGAAAATGTGAGTTCTCATTCCTTGCCACCGTTTATGATAAAGCTGTAAATATCGCTCTTTTTGAAGCCCGTGAGAGCCGCTGTTTCCTTGCAGGCCTCGGACGGCTTAACGCCCGAATCGATGAGCTTCTGCGCCTGCTCGGCAGCCTGTTCCAGAGTGAGCGCAGCGGTGCTTTCTTCCTCTTTGCAGCCCTCGACAACGAGTACGAACTCGCCCTTCGGCGGCATTGCTTCGTACATCTCTATCGCTTCGGAAAGCGTCGTGCGAACGACTTCCTCGTGTATCTTCGTAAGCTCACGGCAGAGTGAGATCTTTCTGTCGCCGAAATATTCAAGCATATCCTTGAGCGTTGCAAGAAGCTTGTGCGGAGCTTCATAGAAAACGAGCGTGTGAGGGTCGTGTGCGACCGATCGGAGATGTTCATAGCGCTGCTTTTTCGTCACGGACAAAAATCCCTCGAACGCAAATCTTGCCGAGGAGATGTTTGAAAGCGCAACAGCAGATGCCATTGCCGTAGGACCGGGGACTACCTCTGTTTCAATATTATTCTCAACGCAGAGAGCGATAAGGTCTGCTCCCGGGTCGGAGATGCAGGGCATACCCGCATCCGAAACGACAGCGCAGTTTTCACCGTCCAGAATACGCGAAACTATCCCCTCGCATATCTGCTTCGATGAATGTTCGTGAAAGCTGACGAGCTTGTTTTTTATCTCAAAATAATTCAGAAGCTTCAAGGTCACTCTTGTGTCCTCGGCGCAAATAAAATCGACCTTTTCGAGCGTTTCTACCGCACGGTAGGTCATATCGCCGAGGTTTCCTATCGGCGTTCCGACAACATATAATTTTCCTGCCATTTTCTACTCCATAAAATCAATAATTTAAGCTGCTTCCGCCGATGAATTCACGGACAAGCGAATCGGACGGCACAAGCTCCTCCGAAAGCGGTTCAAGCTCGGTGAGGACTTTTAGCATAACATCGCCGTCCTCGATAGCGGCAAAGGCTTCGCGGTTTTTTTCAACATCATTTCTGAGCATCTTCGCATAAACGGACGCTTCGTAGGGGATAAACGAATCTATCTCAATTGTAGCGCGCTTTTTGTACGGCATAATGTATTTTTCCTCGCCTTTGGTGACGCTCTCAAACATATCGAAAATATCTTCAAGACTGCGGCAGCGGAAAAGGCGGTCACGGTTGAGCCTGCGCATAAGGCGTATTTTTCTTGGGTGGAGCGTATATCCGAACTTCGTGCGTATTCTCGTCCTTACGCTGACGTACATACAGGTCGTGAAATCGTCAGAATCGCCCGTGACTTCGGGGTTGAGTGCGTGTATGCCCTCGATGATGATTATTTCGTTGCTTTTTCGGGCAACGGGGATAAAATCAGAGCGTGATTGTGTATTGAAATCAAAGACAGGCATCTCGACGGGTTCGCCCTTTGAAAGCTTTTCGAGATGCTCGGAAAACATCGGTATATCCAGTCTGTACGGTGATTCAAGGTCGATCCTTCCGTGTTCGTCAACGGGGAATTCGGCTGCGCCCGCAGGGAGAAAATAGTTATCCATCGAAAGCGTGTGTACCTGCAAGCCTTTGTTGCCGAGAAGCGCCGCAAGCCGAAGCGCAGTCGTGGTCTTGCCCGAGCCTGACGGACCCGAAAGCAGAACGAGCGGACGTTCCTCACGGCTCATATAAATTTTTTCTGCGGCGATGCGGAGCTGGTCACGGTAGATATTTTCGGAGCTTATGATGAAGCCCTCCGCATCGTTTTCCAGTCCCGAGTTGATGTTTGTCGTATTTATATAATTGAGTTCCATTCAAAGCAACCTTTCAGCGTGATTTTGTGCAATACTTTTATTATATATCATTTTTATGCAGTTGTCCATATAAAATATTTTTTGACCCGAATTTTCGTCAAAATAGGCTTTTGCGTCCGTTATTTTTAGACGAAAATAACATATGGTCACCTCTAAAAACCACCGGCTAAAGCCTTAGCACCTCATCTGCTTGCAGATTTTCCGTCATCTTGCACATAAATTTCTTGACATACGACAGTATGCCTGCGAAATTTCTATACAATCTGACGAAAAATCTGACTGCGCATCTGAGGCACTATGGTTTTTAGAGGTGACCATATAATAGATCGTGAGAAAGGACATTCCTTATCAATTTTTTGAAAAACCACATAAAAATAAAAAACAACTTTAAGTATATTTTTGTATAAATAGCTAAAAAATTATCGCTAAATTCTATACCTGTTTTTATTAATATTATTTGACTAATGTTAGAAAATATGCTATAATACTTGTGAAGTATTTTTGATAATACGTTTGCGGACAGCTTTTTGCGGTTTTTTCTGCATAGCTGCCGGTATTATTATTGAAAGTGGTGTTACAAATGGACGATCAGACAAATGTTTACAGTGAGAAAAAGCTCGCAAGTTTTGAAACGATCTACAAGGAAAGCGTTTTTTCAAAGCCGCTCGATATCACTGTTACCATAACTGCCGCACATATCTACGGCGCAGGCTATATCTGCGTTCAGAAGGGAACTAAGGAGGACGATCCCGAATACGGAAAGTATATATGCGGTCTTGAAGATATCACAAAGCTCTCGATCAATACCAATAATAAGAGCCAGCCGATCAACGTTCAGTGCGATGAGGTCGAAAAGGGCGTTCCGTCAAGAAAGAGAATAATCCTCCCGCATTTCCCAAATGCGGAGGAGATCATGCGCCTTATCAACGATGCAAAGGCTGATTATGACAGAAAACACGCTCCGAAAAAGCAGCCGAGCGAAGAAGAGAAGCAGAAAGAGCGTGAGCGCCTCAAAAAGGCGGCCGATGAGGAATTCCTCAACGCTACCGCCGATTATGACAAGCAGGACAAAAAGTCTAAGAAGGGTGAAGATTTCACCGTTGCCGATATCCTCGGTCTGGACGATTTTACACCTATCGTTCCCGAGAAAAAGGCTGAAGAGCCTGTAAATGAAGAACCGATCAGGGAAGAACCGTCTGCAAAGCATTCCGATGCCGTTGATATCGATGATATCCTTGAAGCCGCTCCCGAAGCCGATGTTTCCATACTCGAAGAAGCTGCCGAAGAAAAGACTTCCGAAGTTCCTCTCACAGATTCGTTCGATGAGATCGTTATCCCCGATACTTCCGATCTTCCCGAAGCGCAGACTGTCGAGAATCCGGGCTTTATCCCGAACGAAACTATCGAAGAGATCGGCGTGGTCGATGTCAGCGAGGACGCTATCGAAGAACCGAAGATCGTTCCGACGCATAAATCCGAAGCTCCGAAGCAGCCTGAGAAAGAACCCGAAAAGGAACCTGCCAAGGCTGAACCCAAGCAGGAAGAAAAATCCGCTGAAAAGAAAGAAAAGGCTCTCGATATCCCGGCTCCGAAGGACGGAGAAAAGATGTCGCTCGAGGAATTCCAGACAGCCGTTAAAAAGCTCAAAGCTATGCACGATGAGGGCTTGATGGACGATGAAGAATTCGCTTCCGAAAAGTCCAAGCTGATGAAGTTCCTTTACTAAAATGTACATAAGGGTTTCCGACAGACCAAACGAAAAAGAATATTCCCGTGCGGTCTGCGCAGGCCCCATAACAACACCGTTACGGTTTTCCGCAGCGGTGTTATCTGTCTTTAAGGAGAAAACCATGTCTTTGCCGAATGACCCTTTTATGCTTTTAAGTTATGTGAACACAATGCTCCGCGATAAATACGCAAGCCTTGACGAACTTTGTGACGACCTTGATGCAAGCAAAGCCGATATTACGGCGAAGCTTTCCGCCGCAGGCTTTGAATATGACGCAAATCTCAATAAATTCTGCTGATAAAATGAAAGAGGAACAAGAAAATGGCTGAAAAGAAATTTACCATTGAACTCAAAGCTATTATTGACGAATTCAACCTTGAAGCGATATATCTTCCGCAGGACGCTTCAAAGATACTCATAGATGAAAATGACGTAAACCGTCCCGGACTTCAGCTCCAGGGCTTCTACGAATATTTCAGCAATGCAAGAATACAGATACTCGGAAAAATGGAGTTCGCTTACCTTGCAACGCTTGACGAGCAGACGAGAACGGAGCGCCTTGATATGCTCTTTGCACAGCATATCCCTGCACTCATAATCTCCCGTGAGCTGCCGTATTTCCCTGAAATGGTGACTATTGCACAGAAGTATGAGGTTCCGCTCCTCCGCTCAAAGGAAAGCACTTCAAGCTTTATGTCTGCACTCATCGCATTCCTCAACCTCCACCTCGCTCCGAGAATTACTCGTCACGGCGTTCTTATCGAAGTATACGGCGAGGGTATGCTTATCCTCGGCGAAAGCGGCGTAGGGAAGAGCGAAACTGCTGTTGAGCTTATCAAGAGAGGTCACCGTCTTGTTGCCGATGATGCTGTTGAGATAAGAAAGGTTTCAAACATAAGCCTTGTCGGTTCTTCACCCGAAAATATCCGACACTTCCTTGAAATACGCGGCATCGGCATCGTAAACGCGCGCCGTCTGTTCGGTATGGGTGCTGTAAAGGTCACGGAAAAGATCGATATGATCGTTGAGCTCGAACCTTGGGACAGCGAAAAAGTTTATGACAGAATGGGCGTTGATAGCGAATACACCTCGATACTCGGCGTAAAAGTTCCCTGCGCAACGATCCCTGTAAAGCCGGGCAGAAACCTTGCCGTTATCCTCGAGGTTGCCGCTATGAACAACCGTCAGAAGAAGATGGGCTACAACGCAGCGCAGGAGCTTCTTGACAACCTCGGCCTTGAAATGGATCACAAGGAAACTATTAAAAAGTGGGATATTTATTGATATGAAAATAATTGCAGACCTGCACACGCATACGGTCGCTTCAACTCACGGATTTTCAACTATAAAGGAAATAGTTGACGTTTCCGCACAGAAAGGACTTTCCGCCGTCGCAATAACCGACCATACACCTGCATCGACGGACGGTCCCCACGTCTGGCATTTCCATAATCTCCACAAGGCGATCCCGAGAGAAGTCAACGGAGTAAAGATCATATACGGCGCAGAATCGAGTATAATAGACTATGAGGGCAATATCGATTTTCCGCACGAAGAATGTGCCGCCCTCGACTGGATGATCGCATCCTTCCATAAGGATATGCTGAAGCCTGCAAGCTTTGAGGAGCATACGAATATGTATCTGAAGCTTGCCGAGAATGACGATATCGATGTTATCGGACACTGCGCAACGGTCGTTTGTCCGTTCGACTATGAAAAATGCCTGAAAAAATTCAAGGAGTGCGGTCGGCTGGTCGAGATAAACGAAAGCACTATCCTCTGGAAAAACACCCGTGAAAACTACCGTGAAATTATCCGTATATGCAGGAAATATGAGATACCCGTTGTCATAAACACGGATGCACATTTCTGCACTATTGTCGGCGATGTGACGGAATCACTCAAACTTGCGGAGGAGATAGGACTTCCCGAAAAGCTTGTCGTAAACGCCGACTGGGACAGACTTTATACTTATATCCAAAGCAGACACGGAAAAATTTTCGGCTGATCAAATACTATTTTTTAATTAAAGTGTAGACAAAAAATCGGCGCAAAAGCCATATAAAGCTGTTAAACAGCTACGAGCTTTTGCTTGATTTTTTGTACACTTTCAGTTTAAAAATTAGTATAAAAACAGACCCTCTGTTCCAAAATCGAACGGAGGGTTTTTTATGTCATCACAGATCAGAATTTCTGCATTACTTATCGTATTTTCAATCATACTTTTTACAGGCTGTAAATCTATCAAAGACACCATTATCCCACGTCAGCCGAAACTTGACCAGCCTTTTTCCTGCACATTCGAGCTTACTGCGTTCGCAGATGACCGCGACAGCAAAATGGACGTTTCGGGCGATATCACCCGTTATGGCACGGGAATTTGGGAGATGAACATCACCTCTCCCGACACGATGAAAGGTCTTAACATCAAGTATAACGAGGGCACCACGACCGCTTCGCTCGGCAGTCTTACGCTTGAGATCGAAAGCGGTAAGCTCAACGAAGCCGCAATGTTCAAGCGCATTTTCGACGCATTCGATTCCTGCGCCGCACTGCACGATATGGAGCTTTTCGATGACGGCGAAGCTGCTGTTTACAACGGCGCGGACTTCACCTTAGCATTTGATAAGGCAGCAATGATCCCGACCTTGCTCACATTCTCCGACGGGATTACTGTAAATATTTCATCATTCTGCGGACTTACCGAGCAAGCGCCCGAAGCATCGGCTGAAAATACCGTCGAAACACAAACGACCGAATAATAAAAAATGCACACAACTCTTTTCGGAATTGTGTGCATTGATTTTTAATACTGTGAAACGTAATCCAAAGGATCGAGGTAGTAACCGTTTGAACGAACCTCAAAGTGGAGGTGGTTACCAGTTGCATAACCGGTCGAACCAACATATCCAAGGAGCTGTCCCTTTACAACGTAGTCACCGTAGCTGATAGCGATGCTGCTCATGTGAGCGTACATTGTAACGTTGCCGTCATCGTTTGCTACCATTACGCTGTTGCCGTAGCCGTCATACTTGTTTGCGGCTCTTGTAACTGTACCCGAAGCTGCTGCATAGATCGGTGTGCCGTAAGGAGCTGCGATATCAAGGCCCTTATGACCTCTGCCGTCGCCCATATAAGCGGAGATGTAACCGCCGTCAACCGGCCAGAAGTAATCACCCGAGCCGCCGCTGCCTGTGCTTACTGCGGTGGTGGTAGGTCTTGTTCCCACTCTTACTTCCTTTGTAACGGGTTCGGAGAGAACAACACGGCTCTGCTCGTTTCTCGAGATTATCATACCGTTCTTGTATGTAACAAGTGCTGTAACCTCTGCTTCGCCCTCAACACCCGCAACATCAACCTTTTCTTCACCTTTATAGAGGTTTTCATCCTCTGTTCTGACGATCTCATAATCGATAGGAACGGTGTAGGTTTCGCTCTTTGTAACGAGCGTCTGGAGGTAAGGAACTTCGGCGGAAAGTGTGATAACTGCGCCTACAGGACAATATGAAGTGATATCATCGATCTCATCGCCCTCATACACTGCAGGACAAGCAAGAAGCTCATCAAGCGAGATGCTGTTGTGTGATGCGATGTTCCAAGGATTATCACCGTTCTGAACTTCATAGTAAACAGGTTCAGCTGCGATAGAACTGAGCTTGTCGATAACTTCCTGCTGAGAAATTATCTCGGTAGGATAAACGAACTGCTCGTATGTGTATTCGACCGACTTGTCAAAGCCGACGGAAACAACATCGGGGTCGTTCATATAAGGCTCTTTTATGGATTCGATGTAAGCTTCGATCTCGTCCGTTGCTTCAACAGCGGCATAGAAGCTGCCGTTTATCATAACGGAGTAAGCTCTTACCTTGCCGTCAAGCTCATCGGAAGAAGAGAGTGATGAACCCGCTTCTTCAGCCTCTTCTTCGAGTGAAGCGGGTGCAGTCTGCTGTTCTTCGGTCTGATCTTCGGCAGGAAGTGTGATATCGAGCTGCTCCTGCATCTTTTCGATAAGCTCCATCTCATCGATAACTTCGTCCATGGAGTTGAGCGGCTTTATCGAAAGGTTCGTGCTTACGAGAGCCGTATCATCGGTGGAATAATAAACATTCTTATCGGAAATGGACTGCTGTGCGTCCGTTACGACCGATTCGGCGGAAACAACGCCAAGCTCTGTTCCGTTGTACTCAACTGCGATACCGTAGCTTGTTGAAGCCGTGCTGCAAACGACTGCGATAAGCAGTGCGACCGAAGCCGCTGGGAAAACATAGTTTACAGCGGTCTTGAAAACGTTCTTTTCGCGCTTGGCAGTCCGAACGGCATTTGAAGCCATTGTCTTTACCGCCGAAACAAATCCGTTAGCCTTAACATTTTCCGCAAATCCTCTGAAGCCGCCGCTCACCTTGGCTGCGGTCTCGGCAGAAGCCTCCGCGATCTTGCGAATCGTTGACTTCACAGCGTTTGCGACCTTATGATGTGTTGGCTTTACAGCATTTCTGATCCGGCCTGCGATGTACGCAATGTACTGCGCAGACTTTGACGCACCGTATGAAAAAGTATATGCAATGAGTGCTCCCGCATTTATGACAGCACCTTCGAGCTTTTCCAGCTTATCCTTGCTCTCTTTTATAGAAACCGGCGGCACGAAGTCAACGCAGTTATTCTGCTTGCCGTTTTCACCGTTTCTGCTTTTCATCGGAACATCTCCTTTCCTTATCGGTCACTGACCGAGGTTTTATATATCGTATAATGTAATTTTCTATAAATTTACGGTCGAATTAGTTACAATTCAGTTACACCATTACCTATTATACGATTTTTTCCGAGAAATTCAAGGGAAATCAAAAAATAGTAACATTTATTCTGCTTTTTTAACAATTTCATTCCCCATTATTTGTGCATTTTAAGCAAAATCACGGATCAAAATCGTTTTCGAAAACTTGATATATCGTTTACAGCGGTTTAAAATATTCCCTTTCCGTTAAGAAAAGCCTTCCAAAAACGATTACGAAAAAATCCGTCCCATTTTCTCAAAAATGCGTAAATTCTGCCAGAAACCGCGCAGATACGTCATTTCCCTAAAAGTTACAAAACGGTTACAACTGTAACCGTTTATTTTTTCAGGGGTTCTCTAAAAACCGGAACACGAGCAAATTTTCGTTGGGACTTTGCGCAGCTTCAAGGCAGCGAAACGCAGTAAATACTTGATGTATTTCAAGTTTCGCTAACGCAGAAGATGCGCAAAGTCATAGAAAATTTGTCGTGAGGGAGGTTTTTAGAGGTTCCCTTCAGTATAGAAAGCATATCCTCTCTTATCGGTGCGGAAAGGCTTATTTTTTCGCCCGAAACGGGGAGCATAAACTCCAGTTCGCCGCAATGGAGCGCCTGATGCGTTATGTCGGAAATGTCGCCGCCGTACATATCATCACCTGCAAGGGGGTGTCCGATGTGTGCGAAATGCACCCTTATCTGGTGCGTTCTGCCCGTTTCAAGCCTGATGCGGACAAGCGTGTATTTCTCATTCCCGTCAAGGACGGTGTAGTTCGTAACGGCGCGCTGTCCGTCGGGACGGACTTCTCTCGTTATCACCGAACCGTCACACCTGCCTATCGGAGCGTCTATCTTTCCGCTGCCCGAAAGCTTTCCGCAGACTACTGCGAAATACGTCTTTTCTATCGTGCCCGAAAGCTTCGCTGCCGCGAATGAATTCTTCGCCACGGCGCAAAGTCCCGATGTGTCCTTGTCGAGCCGATTTATCGGGCGGAACGTCATATCCCCGTGCTGCGCCGCAAAAAGATTGCCGAGAGTGTCATACCTATGCCGATGCGATGGGTGGACGGGCATATCAACGGGCTTATTGTAAACTATAACATCATCGTCTTCATAGACAACCGGAGCAAAAAGGTCGGGATTTTCGTCAAGCGGTTCGCCGCTCTGCATACCGATAGCGGCAATATCACCCGTGTGGACAATATCTATCGTCCGTGCAGGTTCGCCGTTGAGCGTTATCCCTCCGCTCACCTGCTTCAGCTTCGTTATAAGACGACGGGAAGCTCCGCTTTTACGCAGGAACTCCCCGAGATCTTTTCCGTCATCTTCTTTTGTGACGGCGAATTCAATTTTTCTTTTATTTTCAGACAAGTGCTTCCTCCTTAATACCCTCGGCATTCCCGATGTGCCGCGAATCCGAGCGGTAAGCATCAAAAATTTCCGCAGCAGCAGCCGCAAATGTCATCTTTGTATATGGTATAACGAAAATAAGCGGAAATATCGCAAGGCAGCTTACCCAAAGCGGTGAAAGCGAAAAGACGAGCTTTATTATGCCGAACCTGCTGCCCCTTGCAACTATTATACTTTCGGCGATTATCTCTTTCGGCGCTTTTTCGGGATCGGAGGCGTAAAGATACGGTACAAAAATATATCTCAGATGATAGATTATGTACATAAAAACGAGCAGTGCGCCCGTTATTGCAAATACCGCAAGGCTAACCGCCGCCGCAGTCGGATCTTGGTCGAGCAGCCACCTGAAATGCCACGTCATAAGCGCAATAAACGCTATCGGAAAGACCGCAACGCCCATTCTCCTTGCAGTTACCATAAATTCAAGCTTGAGCGTTCCCTTTATGTGCTTTCTGTGCATATAGCAGCTGAAAAAGCCCGAACCCGGAATACTCGTTGAATGAGCTTCCTGAAAATAGAACCACGCCGTGCCATATTTGAGCGGAATAAGGGCAACATACAGCAGGAAGATATATATAATCGCCGCCACCCCGAGCTTCCAGCCGCCTTTTCCGAGGCTGCCTATGCCAAAGCTTATCACGCCGCATCGGAAAAGTATCTCCGTCACCGTCAGAAACGCAAGCGCCGCCATTGTCAGCACCGCCGTAACGATAAAGATCTCGCCGACACATTCACCCCAGCAGCATTTCAGCCGCTGTGCGGCAAAACGCCTGTACCGCTCGTTATCAAGGCTTTTCATCGTTCAGCTCCCCTTAAAATTCGTTGTAATCAGCAGCATTCCCGAACGGGACTTTTCCGATTATCTCGAACACGCCGCCGTTCTGCCAGAGCATCGCCGAAACATTCACCATATAACCCTCGCCGGGTTCGCAGGCAAAGTCCATAGGCTTCATCTTCGGCAGACCGAAGCAGGACATAAGGTTCATCAGTATTCCCGAATGGGTGACAACGCCTGCTTCGTGTATATTTTCCTTCATCATATCCATTATAATAAGGTTAAGTCCCGAAAGGCTGCGGTTTATCATATTGCGCAGGCTCTCACCGTTCGGCGGAGGATTGTCAAGTCCGCCCTTTATCCACTTGTGATAGCTGTCCAGTTCAAGCAGGTCTTCCAGCTCGATGCCCTCGAAAACGCCGAAGTCCATCTCGGTCATTTCGTCGCATATCACGATCTCACGGTCGGGGAAAATTATCTCTGCCGTCTGCAATGCTCGGGTAAGAGGGCTGGAATAAACTCTGTTTACTTTTGGATAAGCATAGACCCTTGCCTTTTCCTCAAGGTCTGCTCTGCCCTTGTCGGAGAGCGGCCAGTCGGACTTTCCGATATATATTCCTTTTTCGTTTGCCTCGGTCATTCCGTTGCGTATAAATGTTATTTTATATCCGTTCATAGTATTCTTCCCTGCAAATTTTTTCTTATTAATATAGTATATATTACATGCTGTTTTTTGTCAATACAAGCCTTGTGGCAGTATAGTTTATACAAATAAAATTTACATTTTGTCCATTTATTTGTAAAGCAGCATTATTTCAACATCTTGACGGAATTTTTCAAATATGGCACAATATCTTGTATTATGCCGATTTTGCGTATGAAACGCCTGTTTTACCATTATGTAACTTCAACAAAAAACAATTATAACCTTTATCGAGTTTTTTCCACAACCCCCCTTTACAAAATGTACGTTATAAGATATAATTTACAGTACGTAATTGTCGGCAAACAGAGAAAAATAGATATAAAAGATGATTATGAGAACGATCGGGAGGTGACAAGATGAATTCCGACTTTCCAAGAATTATAACCCTCTTAAGGAAAGAACGAGGCATCAGTCAGAAAAACGCAGCGGCGGATCTTGGTATTTCGCAGGCGCTGCTTTCACATTATGAAAAAGGTATCCGTGAATGCGGTCTTGAATTTCTTGTCAAGGCGGCAGACTATTATAACGTTTCCTGCGACTATCTGCTCGGACGCTCGCCCGAACCGGCAGGAAAGACCATTTCCTACGAAGATATCCCGGAGCAGGATCCCAGCTCGGGCAAGATCGCAGCAGGCGGCAGTATGATGGCGGCTTTCAACAGAAAGCTCATCGTCAATTCGCTCAATGTCCTTTTTTCACTTGTCCAGAAAACGGGCAGCAATACCATTATGAAAGCTGTTTCTTCGTATATGATGCTCGCAGTGTATAAGATGTTCCGCATCGTCTACTCCTCAAACGGGAAAAACGACCAGCGGTTCTTCACTATCCCCGAAATAGCAGCTTCGGGTTCGGCATCGGCGGCAATGGCAATGTGCGAAGCGGAAGCCTCCGCAGCCGCAAAGGGCGTAACATTCGGTGAAAATGATATCGCACTCGAAAGCGACAGCAATATCATCACCGCATCAACATTATCGGAAGAATACGCAGGTTCGGCATCTTCACTCCTCAACGTAGTAAAGAACAGCGAAGCAAGAATAAAGATAATCAGCGACAGCTCGAAGTAAATCGGGGAATACAATACGTTTCAATGCTGCGAAGCCAAGCCAAGTTTACGTCCACACTTTTTAAAGGGTGGCAGGGAACCCCTGCAGGAAGTTCGTATACACTTTATGTCGGGCTGTTATCCTACCGCTCGGTACCGTTAACAGATGAGCAGAGGAGAGTTCACCGGGCAGAGCCCTTGGTCACAGGTCAATTTGACCTTTAGCAGAAAGCGAAATTTCTTAAACTAACAGCGAAAAACTCGCTGAAATAGCGTAAGCACTAACAGTTAATAAGGCGCAATTCACATCAAAAAGGAAAAACGAAATATGAGAAATAAATTTCGTAAATTCAAAAAATGTGAATTGCGCCAATTCTTTATACGAAATAACTTTCCTCGGCGTGAAATGCGCAGAGCGAAGCGATAAGCATTTCACGCCGACACAATATGAACGGCGGTGGGAAATGAACGTGAAAACAAGCGAACGAAGTGAGCAATGTTTTCACACAAAGGAACAGCTGACAAATCACGTCCGAAAAACGGAACGCCCATAAGATATCCAACCATTAAAAATACAATATTTCTGCGGGACGGGAAACCCGTCCCATACAAAAAATTTGCCTGAAATACGGGATTTGCAACGGGCGGATATAGAATCCGCCCCTACGGAAATTGATGTTTTCAGTAAATTTACATAGCATAAATAATTCCGAATTCCGCATTCCGAATTCCAAATTTAAATTACGCATTACGCATTACGAATTATGCATTAAAAAAGTTCTCTTAAAAAACATCATAAAACAGCTCTTGTGTCAGCCGTCCGTTTTGTACGAAACGCCGTTTTTTACGGTAAATTCCGAAATTACTTGACGTAAAGGCTCAATTGAGATAAAATTAGTATGTATGAATATTTTTAAATTTAAGCTTAAACGAACTTTCCCCGTTTTTGTTTCCTGCCTGATGCTCTGCGCCTGCTCAAAACAAACTTCGTCAAAGCCGCAGACAAAGGAAATGTTTGCGTTCGATACCTACGTCAGCGTCACAAGCTATGACAGCTCCGATGACGGCACAAAGGAGCTTCTGAACGCCCTGAGCGAGGAATTTTCCGAAACATACAACAAAAAAGCAAACGAGTTTGCAGACGGGAATTACCCGAATATCCTCGAATGTGCAAATATCTGCCGCGAATGGGACAGCCGCTTTGACGGCATCTTCGGCGAAAGCATAAACTTCACCTGCGGCGCACTCACAAAGCTTTGGGGAATTTCGGGCGAGAACCCTCACGTCCCCGATGAGAACGAGCTTTCTGCCGCACTTTCGACTTTGACGAGCGAGGACACCTCGTTTTCACTTATGCCCGATGAAACTATGCTCGACTTCGGCGCTTCGGCTAAAGGCTTTGCCTGCGACAAGGTGAAAGCACAGCTCGACAGCACCGATGCGGATTGCCAAATCGTTTCGCTCGGCTCGTCTACGCTTTTATACGGTCGTAAACCCGACGGTTCAAAGTTCAGAGCCGCCGTAAAAGATCCGCTTTCCCCCTCCGCCTACCTCGGCACGATAACGACCAACGCCGCATTTATCTCGACAAGCGGCGGATATGAGCGTTATTTCGAGGAGAACGGCGTTAAATATGAACATATCCTTTCGCCGAAAACGGGTATGCCCGTTGAGACCGACCTCTGCTCGGTGACTGTCATTGCACCTGCGGAAACCGAGAACGGCGGAGCTTATACCGACCTGCTCGCAACCGCTTTATACAGCGGCGGAACTTCCGCCCTCCGTGAATTCATTGCGCAGGACACCGAGTTCGGCATCATTGCGGCGGATAAAAACAACAACGTCTATGTCAGCGCAGGAGTTGATTTCACGCTTTATGAAGGTTCAGAATTCACCCTCTCGGAAAACCTTTAAGCCGACCGATATTATAATAGTATTGGTCGCAGCGGCAGTGCTGGCTTTGGCTCTTATCCTGCGGAATATTTCGCCCGAAAGCAGCTTGAATGCGGCTGTTTTTCACAACGGCGACCGGATAGCCTTGCTTCCGCTTTCAAAAGACGGCGTTTATCCGTTCGATGAATACGGCGTGACAGTCGAAGTCAAAAGCGGCAAGGTTCGCATCTCCGAATCGGACTGCCATGACAAGATATGCGAAAAGACGGGGTTCATCTCCTCGCCGATGCAAACGATAGTATGCCTGCCGAACCGAGTTTCCGTTCGTCTGATAGGTGATAAAGCCAATACAGACAGTAATATAGATGTAGTGTTAAACTAAAAGGATAGATAGATGAAACTAAATCCGTTCAGATCGGCGGCAAGCTACGTTTCCGTTACGGGGATACTGCTTGCGCTCGCAGTTGCGCTCACAACGATAGAAAGTATGCTTTCGGCATTTCTGCCGGCAGGAGTGAGGATAGGACTTGCGAACATCGTTGTGCTTTGTGCGGCGGAATGTATAAACGCGCCTACCGCACTGCTGATCACGCTGTTAAAGTCGGTGTTTGTGCTGCTCACAAGAGGGTTCACGGCAGGCGTTATGTCGCTCTGCGGTGGACTTCCTGCGTTTCTGATAACGGTGTTCCTGCTGAAAAAAACGAACGCTTCTTATATAGGAGTGAGCGTTTCGGGCGCAGTGCTGCATATATTCGGACAGCTTTTCGCCGCCTGCTTTTTCACGGGCAGTGCTTACACCTTATATTATGCTCCCCTGCTGCTCGTCACGGCAGCAGCATCGGGATTTTTCACGGGTGCTGTTTCGGGACGGCTCGTTCCGCAATTGAAAAAACGCATTTCACGGTTATAAATATTACCCATATAAATTGTAGGGGACGGGTTTCCCGTCCCACAGTCACAAATACCGTTAAAAAACTGGACGGGCAACCTGTCCCCTGCGGTAAAATACAGCGATTTAAAATACATACAGCAATACACAATATAAATGGTATATCTCGGGGTCATGCCCCGTTATTATATAGGTTTCTTCCAAAAAGATTTTCACGGCAAATTTTTCTATGACTTTGCACATTTTGACATAAAGTGTGTGAAGTCATAGCAAAATTGCTTTGAAATATTAAGGGAGAACCAAAAAGCATTTTTGATCAGGGAGGAATATGCAGATGAAAAAACTTAACGGCGTACACCTTTCGCATGACAAAAGAACGCAGGACTGCGCAACAGCGAATTTTCCGCTGCCAAAGCAGGTCATAGTTCCGATGTCACAGTCGATGGGCGCGCCATGCAATTGCCTTGTCAAGGCAGGAGATACCGTTTTTGTCGGTCAGAAGATCGGCGATACGGACGCTTTTATGTCCGTTCCGATACATTCACCTGTTTCGGGTACGGTAAATGCTGTCACGGATTATCTTCTTCCGGGCGGAAACACCTGCAAGGCGGCAGTTATCGACACAGACGGAGAGCAGACACCCGATGAGAGCGTGAAAGCTCCCGTTATCACCGACCGAAAATCCTTTATTGCGGCTATCCGTGAGAGCGGACTTGCAGGTCTTGGCGGCGCAGGTTTCCCTGCACACGTTAAAATGGGCTTTGACCCCTCAAAAACACCTATCGACACTCTCGTTATCAACGCTGCGGAGTGCGAGCCTTTTATCACCTCCGACTACCGCCAGATGGTGGAAGCTCCCGATGATGTTCTCGACGGAATAGCACTCGTTCAGAAGTGGCTCGAGATACCGAACTGCAAAATCTGTATCGAGAGCAACAAACCCGAAGCTATCGCACTTTTAAAGCAGAAAACAGCCGACAACAACGCTGTTGAAGTCGTAACTCTCCCCTCGACCTATCCTCAGGGCGCAGAAAAGGTCATCATTTTCTCCGCTACGGGAAGAATTGTCGAAGAGGGCGAGCTTCCTGCAAATCAGGGCGTTATGGTAATGAACGTTTCCTCGGCGGCTTTCGTGAGCACCTACTGCAGGACGGGCATGCCGCTCGTTGCAAAGCGTCTTACTCTTGACGGCGATGCTGTTACAAAGAACAACGGCAACTATATAGTTCCTATCGGTACAAGGCTTTCCGAACTTCTCGAATTCGGCGGTGCTGAAAATCCGAAGAAAGTTCTCTACGGCGGTCCTATGATGGGATTCCCCGTTTATGACACAGATCAGCCTGTTCTCAAAACAACGAACGCTGTTCTTGCTTTCAATACTGTAAAGGAAGAAAAGGAATCCGCTTGTATCCGCTGCGGAAACTGCATCAAGGTCTGCCCTATGAACCTTATGCCGAATCTTCTTCTCCGTGCATACAAAGAAAAGGACGTTGCTGCTCTTCAGGAGCTCAAGGTTTCGCTTTGTATGAACTGCGGCTGCTGCTCGTACATCTGTCCTGCACACAAGCCGCTCGCAGAATCAAACCAGCTCGCAAAGGGACTTCTGCCCCGACCTGCGCCTAAGAAGTGAGAAAGGAGAATATTATGACAGGTTTAAGAGTTTCTCCGTCACCTCACAGAAGTGCCGGACTTACCACGCAGAAGATAATGCTCATGGTCATCATAGCTCTTCTGCCGGCAGCAATTATGGGCTGCGTTTACTTCGGCGTAAAAGCCGCACTCGTTCTTATCCAGACTATCATTTACTGCGTTGCTTTTGAAGCGCTTTTCGCAGTTGTTACAAAGAAACCGCAGACGGTTTCCGACCTCTCCGCAGTTGTAACGGGTCTTCTCCTCGGAATGAACCTCCCTGCAACTGTACCGTTCTATGTTCCGCTCATCGGCAGCTTTTTCGCTATCGTTATCGTTAAGCAGCTTTTCGGCGGCATCGGACAGAACTTCGCTAACCCTGCTATCGCAGCCAGGATCGTACTTATGGTCTCATTCTCTTCGCAGATGACGAACTGGGCAGTTCCGTTCTGGTACAAGAACAGCGCAGATGTTGTTACGGGCGCAACTCCGCTCGCAGCAAGCTGGTTCGACAACGGCTCCGCAATGGTTTCCCCGTTCACATTCAAGGATATGCTCCTCGGCACAACGGGCGGCTGCATCGGTGAGACCTGCGCACTCGCACTTATCATCGGCGGCATCTTCCTTATTGTAACAGGAGTTATCTCCCCTGCAACTCCGATCGCTTTCATCGGCGTTTTCGGTGTTCTCACGCTTTGCTACACGGGCAGCCTTACAATGACTGTTTATCAGCTCCTTGCAGGCGGCCTTATGATCGGTGCGTTCTTTATGGCTACCGACTATGCGACAACTCCGCTCACAACAAAGGGCAAAGTCGTATTCGGTGCAGGCTGCGCTATCATCACATTCGTTATCCGTCAGTTCGGTTCATTCCCCGAGGGCGTTTCTTTCTCGATCCTCCTTATGAACCTGCTCACACCTTACATCGACAAGCTCTGCAAGACTAAGCCGCTCGGTGCAAAGAAACCCGTAAAGGAGGCTGCTAAGTAATGTTTAAGGAAAAAATCCAGCCTTCACTCGTGCTTACGCTTATCTGCCTTATAGCCTGCGCACTCCTCGTTATCGCTCACGATGCGACCTACAAGGACAACACGGGCGTTATCACAGATGATATGCTCGCAAGCCTTGAAGAAATTTACGGCACTTCGGACGGCTTCACTATGAAGCTTGACGAAAACGGCGCTATCTACGCTCCCGAGGGCATCACCTGCGTTCTCACCGATGAAAACGGCAACGCAGCATTTGAAGTTACCACAGACGGCTATTCCAGCGGCGGTATCCACGTCCTCGTCGGAATGGACGCAAGCGGCTCTGTTTCGGGCGTTTCCGTGCTTTCGCTCGGCGAAACTCCGGGTCTTGGCACAAAGGTAAGAGATCTTCCCGAATTCCGTGACCAGTTCAAGGGTCTTACATTCGACAAGCTCCCCAAGACCTCCGAGGAAGACAATTCCCCTAAGAAGTTCGTATGGGGCAGCGCAGACGAGATCGAAGCACTCAAAGAAGAAGCTGCTTCCGCTCCCGTAAGCGATACATTTGAACTTGACGCTATCACAGGCGCAACATTCTCCTCAAAGGGCACATACAGAGCAGTTACCCTCGCTCTTGCTGCCTATAATGAAATGGAAGGAGTGACCGTAAGTGAGTGAGAAAAAAACCACAAACACCTACGAGCTTGTAAAGGGCATAATCAAGGAAAACCCTGTTTTCGTTACAATGCTCGGTATGTGTCCGACGCTCGCCGTTACAACAATGGCTTCAAACGGCATCGGTATGGGACTTGCGACTACTTTCGTTCTCGTTTGCTCCAACCTTGCCATTTCCCTGCTTAAAAATATTATCCCGAAGGCAGTCCGCCTTCCCTGCTTCATCGTCGTTATCGCAAGCTTTGTAACGCTCATCGAATTCCTGCTCAAAGGCTATATCCCTGCGCTCTACGACAGCCTCGGACTGTTTCTTTCGCTTATCACAGTAAACTGTATTATCCTCGGCCGTGCAGAAGCTTTCGCTTCAAAGAACAACCCTTGGAAGTCCGTTCTTGACGGTCTTGGCAGCGGTCTTGGCTTCACACTCGCACTCTTCCTTATGGGAAGCGTCCGTGAAATTCTCGGCTCGGGTCAGTGGTTCGGCATCGACCTCCACCTCCCTGTTACAATGACAGTATTCGTTATGCCTGCAGGCGGTTTCTTCGCACTCGGCGTTATCATCGCAGTTGTAAACAAGCTTGCAAAGAAAGCTCCTCCGAAGGAACTCGGCTGCGCAGGCTGTCCTAACGCTTCAAGATGCCAGACTATAAACAAAAAGAATGAAGAAGGAGGAAATGACTGATGAAATCTCTGCTCGTTATTCTTTTGAGCGCTATGCTCGTTGACAACTTCGTTCTTTCAAAATTTATGGGTATCTGCGCATTCCTCGGCGTTTCCAAAAAGCTCGACAGCGCAATCGGAATGGGCGCTGCCGTAACATTCGTTATGGCTTGTGCCGCACTCGCAACATATCCTATCTACACACTTATCCTTATCCCACTCGGACTTGAATATCTGAAAACGGTCGCATTTATCCTTGTTATCGCGCTCTTCGTCCAGATCGTTGAAATGTTCCTCAAGAAAGCCGTTCCGCCGCTTTATAAGGCTCTCGGCGTTTATCTTCCGCTCATCACAACGAACTGCGCAGTTCTCGGCGTAACTATCCTTAACATCGACAACAGCTACAACCTCGGTCAGTCGGTCGTAAACGCTGTCGGTGCAGGACTTGGATTCTCCCTTGCGCTTGTGATATTCAGCGGCGTTCGTCAGAGAGTAAATGCTGCCGACACTCCTGCTATGTTCAAGGGTGTTCCCGCAACACTTATCGCTGCATCAATCGTTTCCGTAAGCTTTATGGGCTTCTCGGGAATGTTCAGCTAAAAAGGAGGAAGGAAGTATGAATTTTATTATTCCTGCCCTTGTTTTTGCGGCTATCGGACTTCTCGCAGGTGTGCTTCTTACAGTATGCTCAAAGGTTTTTGAAGTCAAGACAGACGAAAGGATCGACAAGGTAAACGAAGTTCTTCCGCAGGTAAACTGCGGTTCATGCGGTTTCTCGGGCTGCGCGGCTTATGCCGAAGCTATCGTTAAAAACGGCGTTGCAACGAACCTCTGTAACCCCGGCGGCAGCGAGGTTGCCAAAAAGGTTGCGGAAGTTATGGGCGTTGCCGCAATGGAAACCGTTCCGAAGATCGCAGTTGTCCGCTGTAACGGCGACTGCAATGCACGTTCGGCAAACAAATTTGAATTTGACGGCGTTCAGTCCTGTAAGGCTGCAAAGCGCTTCTACAACGGTCAGAGCGCCTGTGCTTACGGCTGCCTCGGCTACGGCGACTGTATCCGTGAATGTACTCACGACGCTATCTCTATCGTAGACGGCGTTGCGAAGATTGACCGCTCCAAGTGCGGCGGCTGCGGACTTTGCGCAAAGGCTTGCCCTAATCAGCTTATCGTTGTCCACGATATAACAAACCGCATCGACGTTCTCTGCTCCTCGCAGGATATCGGCAAAAACACCCGTACAGCCTGCAAGAACGGCTGTATCGGCTGTAAAAAGTGCGAAAAGACCTGCCCGTTCGGTGCTATCACGGTTGAAAACAACCTCGCACGCATCGATTACAGCAAGTGTAAAAACTGCGGCAAGTGCGTAGCAGGCTGTCCTACACACGCTATCCAGCGCTGCGACGGCATCGTAATGGTTGCAAAGCCTGCCGCACCTAAGCCGGCTGCTCCTGCAAATCAGACAGCTGCCCCGACAGCTGAAGCTCCTGCTCCAAAGCCTGAAGTAAAGGCTGAGACCGCTCCCGAAGCTAAGGCTGAAGCTAAAACTGAGGTCAAAGCAGAAGAAAACAAGTAATTCGGTTGAGTTTATAGGCTTTATAAACTTTATAAAATGAAAAATCCCTCCCCGAAGTGATTCGGGGAGGGATTTTTGTACCAAAAGCACGACCCATACAAATGAGCCGTGCTTTTTAATTACGAATTACGCATTAAGCATTACGCATTGATCTTACTTAAGCTTCCAGATATCACGAGCATAATCTTCAACTGCTCTGTCGGCAGAGAAGATGCCTGCGCCTGCAATATTGTGGAGGGACATCTTGTTCCACTTGTCCTTGTCCTTGTAACATTCGGAAATGTACTGCTGCGCGGACTGGTAAGCGTCGAAGTCTGCAAGAACCATATATGGGTCTTTGAACTTGAGGGAGTTTGCAACTTCGTCAAACTGGCAGCCGTTGATGCCTGTGTACATCTTGTTGATAGCTCTTGCGATAACTTCGTTGTTCTCGCAGTAGCTTTCCGGACGGTAGCCCTGTGCCTGCTTTGCAAGAACCTCGTCAGCGTTCATACCGAAGATGAAGATATTGTCGATGCCGACCTGATCCTTGATCTCAATGTTTGCACCGTCGAGAGTACCGAGTGTGAGCGCACCGTTGAGCATAAGCTTCATATTGCCAGTACCCGATGCTTCCTTACCTGCGAGGGAGATCTGCTCTGATACTTCTGCTGCAGGCATAAGGAGTTCGGAAAGGCTTACGCAGTAGTTTTCAAGGAAGAATACCTGAAGCTTCTTATTTACAACAGGGTTCTTCCTGATCTCTTCGCCGAGTGCCCAGATCATCTTGATGATCTGCTTTGCAAGATAGTATCCCGGTGCAGCCTTTGCAGCGAAAATATATGTCTTAGGAACGAAATCTGCGTTCGGATTGTCGAGGAGGTACTGATACTCCGCAATGATGTTGAGAGCATTGAGGTGCTGACGCTTATATTCGTGCAGACGCTTTACCTGAACATCGAAAATGCTGTCAGTATTAAGCGTAACACCGAAGTTGGACTTTACATACTTTGCAAAGTGCTTCTTGTTTTCGAGCTTGATCTTGCTGAGCTTGTCGAGGACCTTCTTATCATCTTCAAACTTGTTGAAGTTGGAAAGTTCAGCAGCATTCTTCTTGAAGCCGTCGCCGATAGTGCTTGAAAGAAGTTCGGTAAGTCCGGGGTTAGCCTGGAGAAGCCATCTTCTGTAAGCGATACCGTTTGTAACGTTCTTGAACTTGTACGGTGTATCAGCATACTCGTTGCTGAAAATGTCCTGCTTGATGATATCGGAGTGGAGCTTTGAAACGCCGTTTACGCTGTGTGAAGCGCATACGCAGAGAAGAGCCATGTGGATCTGGTTGTTCTGAATGATAGACATTCTTGTGACCTTTGCGCTGTCGCCGATCCTCTCCATAAGCTCTGCACAGTAACGGTTGTTGATCTCAACGATGATAGCGAAGATACGCGGAATTACCTGCTTAACCAGGTTCATATCCCACTTTTCAAGGGCTTCCGCAAGAACTGTGTGGTTCGTGTAAGCGAATGTGTTTGTAACGATGTGCCAAGCCTTGTTCCAGTTGTATCCGCAGTCATCGAGGAGGATTCTCATAAGCTCGGGGATAGCAAGTGTCGGGTGGGTATCGTTGATATGGATAGCAACCTTTTCGTGGAGGTTGTCGAGTGTGCCGTAGATGCTCATGTGGCGGTTTACGATATCGCCAACGGAAGCTGCACACATAAAGTACTGCTGACGAAGACGGAGCGACTTGCCCTCGAGGTGGTTATCGTTCGGGTAAAGAACCTTTGAGATAGCCTGTGCAATAGTGTTCTGGGAGAGGGACTTAGCGTAGTCGCCCTGATTGAACATCTGCATATCGAAGGAAGGAGCTTTTGCCTGCCACAGACGGAGAACGGAAACACCCTCGCTGTCGTAGCCGGGAACATACATATCATAAGGAACAGCATAAACTGTGCTGTAGTTGTTGTAGGAAATGTGGTGGTACTTTTCGTCCCAGTGTTCAACCACTTCACCGTCGAAGTGAACTTCAATGGTCTTGTCCTTCTTGGGGACGAGCCATGTTTCACCGCCGGGGAGCCAGTTGTCGGGAAGCTCTGTCTGCCAGCCGTCCTCGATCTTCTGCTTGAATATACCGTACTCATAGCAGATGGAATAACCCATTGCAGGGTAGCCGTCGGTTGCAAGGCCGTCAAGGTAGCAGGCAGCAAGACGGCCAAGACCGCCGTTTCCGAGTCCTGCGTCAGGCTCATATTCATAAATTCTGTCGATATTAACGTCCCATGACTTCATTATCTCTTCTGCGATATCGTTGATGCGAAGATTGAAAAGGCTTGTCTTGAGCGAACGTCCCATAAGGAATTCCATTGAGAGGTAGTAAACTTCTTTTCTGCCCTCGGAATGTACCTGATTACGGAACTTTCTGCGCTTTTCACGGAGAAGCTCAACAACAACTGTCGAGAGTGCCTTGTAGATCTGATTGTCCGATGCATCGATCGGGGTAACATTATACTCGGTCTGGAGGGTATTGCGGATCTTTTCTTCGAGGTCCGCCTTGTTGATTACCGGCTGCATAACACACTGATCCTTTCTTATGCCAAAGGTCTGTCGGAACTGCACAAAAAATATGGACACAAGCTATGGTTAACAGTTCAACTGACATTCAGCTCTTATCATAAACTTTTTATGAGCATTTATCAATTCCGTCAAGATACAATGCTACATATTACCGTTTAATTATACAATATTTTTTCACAATTTACAATCGTAATTTTAAACAAATATAGCCATATTCTTTGACCGTAAATATAAATATGCCCAATTTATATATATCTTTAATATTAAACGTTTAAGTTTTGTTAAAAAGTACCTCATTTTCTTTATCGGCTATGGATCGCATCTCTTGCACGGGTCATATCCCATATCAATAACTTCGTCACGAGAAAAGGTCACTTCTTTTTTGTTCCTGTCTTTCATCTGCTTTACGCTATACCAAATTCTCTCCATTGATAAGAATAAGTCCGTCACGCCCCTGCGCGATCTCTTCTAACCTTGTGTCAAAACCGCTTTTTGAAAAGATCGCATGAACGACTTCATAATTTTTAAATTCCGATATGCTCCCGCACTTTTTCAGCAGCTCCGAATAAACTCTCATTCCGACAGGCTTTTCATAGAATTTGCACTCACCTGCAAGCAAGCGCTTATTCTGCTCATCTATCGCAACAACGTCTATTTCGGTATTGCTGTTCCAATAAGAGCCTATTCGTGAAATATTAAAGTCTATCTTCCCGTTTTTGCACATATCAACAAGCAGTTCCCTTGAAACCTGCTCAAAAACAAAGCTGACATGATTATCGATAAAATTGTTCCGAAGCTTTTCCGTTACGAATCCTATATTATCCAGCTCCAATTCGCCCTTATATGGATAAACGAATTTGAACCAGAATTCTATAAAATTATCGTTTATATAATAAAGTCCCTTGCGGCTTTTTTCGGGATTGTTCTCCGTTATCGGAACACGCTTTTCCAAAAGGAACAGCTCGATAAGCGTTGCAAGATACGGGGAAAGTTCGTTGGTTTTCTGTTCAAGAACGGCTGCAATATCCGATATGCGGTGATTTCCCATTGAGATAGCTTTCAGTATCGAAAAATAGCTCGATGTTTCTTTGACTTCATTATTGAGCAAAAATGACGGTTCTTCGCTCAAAAATCCCGATCTGTCAAGTACGTTCTCAACAATATTTTTTTCAAGCGTTTCATCATTGTCGAAGAATTCAATATACTTTGGAACACCGCCCGTTACGGAGTATATCTTTACTCTTTCTTCAAAGCTGACATTCTCAAAAGCCATAGAAAACTCTGTGAAACGCAGAGGACGCAGCCTTATCTGCGCAGTTCTTCTGCCGTAAAGCGGACTGCTGTGACTTAATACAGATGAAGTCATCATGCTGATATGCGAACCGCAAAGGATAACCATAACATTGTGATCTTTCAGGATCTCGTCCCAAGCATTCTGAAAAATTGACGGAAATGCAGGGTCAGCCTTTACAAGATACTGAAATTCATCTATTATAAGAATTTTTTTCTGCTCAGGCTCATATTCCGCAAACATTCGGAATACTTGCTCCCAATTTTCAAGCCGAGCGTTTTCAAGATATGCTTTTCCCGTAAAACGAGCTATCTTAGCAGTCAGACTGCCCATATTCTGCTTTGATGATTCCTGACTTGTAAGAAAATACAGAGCCTTTTTGTCCTTTATGAACTGCTTTATAAGTGTAGTTTTGCCAACACGCCTGCGACCGTAAATAACAACGAAGCCGCTTTCACGCTTATATTCACGTTCAAGTGCGGCAAGTTCATCTTCTCTGCCTATAAATCTCATAAAGCACCGCCTTTAATATAATTTCAATTAGTCTAATCTTTATTATATTATAATTATAGCAGCTTGTCAAGTAATTGAGGGCAAATTTGACTTGTTAATATTTGAAAAAAGAACATTTTCGGCAAATTGTGAAAAAGCGGTTGACATTAGCTATTATGCTGTGGTAAAATATGTATATAAAACCAATGCTTAATATGAGCAAAGCCGAATTTTTGTGAAAGGGGCGGTTTGCATGGAAGACAGAAACGTTTTTCTTTCTTTTTTTGTGAATACGATAGAACAGCAATTAAATTCTTTAAAGGAAAGCTTGGAAAATACCGATACAAATAAATTTGAGATCGATGCTTACAAAGAGCTAAAGCGGCTGAATGATACTGAAAAAGCGGCGATATATCGTGTCGCATATGATCTGTTGGAAACCTATACTCATTCAATTATGGTGATGTTTGACAATGGGACGAGCCTGTCGGACAAATTTCTGATCGATATTATAAATCACGACACAAAAAGATCTTTAACAGAAAACTATGATGCTGAACTGCATGATGATTTTATGGGGCTTATGCTTGATAAATTTGAAAGTTGAGGTTATAGTTTAAATGCTGAAAGCCGAATATAACATAAAAACCCCGTCCTCAAAGAGAACGGGGTAATTATTTACGAAAGTGTCAAACTTACTTGAGTTCAACAGTTGCGCCGGCAGCTTCGAGCTTAGTCTTGATGTCTTCAGCTTCAGCCTTGGAAGCGCCTTCCTTAAGAGCCTTAGGAGCAGCTTCAACGAGTTCCTTAGCTTCCTTAAGGGAAAGACCGCAGATATCCTTAACAGCCTTGATAACGTCCATCTTCTTCTCACCGAAGGAAGCAAGAACAACGTCAAATTCTGTCTTTTCTGCAGCAGCAGCAGCGCCGCCTGCAGCAGGAGCAGCAGCTACAACTGCGGATACGCCGTACTTCTCCTGAACGCCTTCAACGAGTTCGTTGAGTTCAAGGATTGTGAGGGAATCGATAAGATCTAAAATGTTAGTAATTTTCTCAGATGCCATGATAATAATCTCCTTTATAATTTGATTTTCCGTGCTTTAAGCACTGATTCGGTTTCTGCGGTCATATCATGCCGCAGAGCATTTTGCAATTAAGCAACTTCTTCCTCTTTCTTCTTGTCTGCAACAGCCTGAACAGTAGCAGCGAACTTCTGGAGAGGGCTCTGGAGAGAACCGAGAAGCTGTGCAAGAAGAACTTCCTTTGAAGGGATCTTGGAAAGAGCGGTAACGCCTGCCTTGTCGTAGATCTCAGTGCCGATGAAGCCTGCCTTCATAGAGAAAGTGGACTTTTCGTCTGCGCCTTCGATATACTTACCGAGGATACGGGCAGGAGCTGTCTGGTCTTCGGTAGAAAGAGCGATAGCTGTTGTTCCTTCAAGAACATCATCAAAGCCTTCGTGACCTGCATTCTTAAGAGCGAAACGGAGCATAGAGTTCTTCTCAACGAAGTACTGTACGCCTGCTTCTCTGAGTTCCTTACGAAGCTTGGTATCGTCTGCAACGGAAATACCCTTGTAGTCAACGATAACGCCTGCTGCAGCACCCTTGATAAGGTCTGTGAGTTCCTCAACTCTTGCTTTCTTGGATTCAAGTACCTTTGCGCTTGGCATAATGTTTTCACCTCCGTAATTATACATAATACCTTTGACCGATGAACGGCAATGGTATCAAACATAGATCGGTTGGTAACAATTGCTGCCGGATCTGTAAAAAGAAAAACCTTTTCGGTCAAAGACTGAAAAGGGCAAAAGCATTATTATACTTTAGCGATCTTTCCTCGGCAGGATTTACGGCAAAACCACCTGCTGTCTTTAGAACACGATAGCCGTTGTCAAACAACTTTTGTATTATAGCATATATTTTATCTCTTGTCAATACTTTTTCTCAAAAAAGCGCGTCTTTTTCAAAAAATTTCGCCGCAAGGCTCTTCCCTGCGGCGAATTTTTTTACTGTATAAGCATAAGCACGGCGCTTTCGCCTTTCATTTTGGTGATGAACTTCTTTATCGCCTCGATCATCGTGTAAATAGAGTCGAAGATAGGATAATCGGCGTGGAAGTAGGTGTGTGTCCAGTTGTCGCCGGTGAAAACATAGCCGTTTTCGGGCGTGTAGAAGTCCTTTTCGTCGAAATATTCTTCGTTGTTGATATAGAGCAGATCGTCGTCCCAGCGAAGCTCCATTGTTGTCGGGTTATTCGCCTGCTTGACAAGCTTTCTTATTGTGGTGTCGAGCTTGAGCATTCCCATAACGTCGATATCGAGCGTGTTCGGTTCGATATATACCGCGGTCTTGCCCGAGGATTTGTTTTCAACGTTCATAACGTAATAGCGGAAATTCCCCGAGGGCGAAATGCCGCTTTCAAGCACAGTATCGGTCGTTTTTACAACGAAAACATTCATCACGAGGAAGAAAACTATGCAGCCGATAATGTATATCAGCAGGAATATCGTTCCGAACACGGTCTTGACCGTTTCGTTCATTTTGCAGGAGAAGAAGCCGAACAGCGTTACTATCGCCGCGGGTATCAGCAGCGGCCAGTTTCCCCAGCTCAGAAGCAGCGACGGCAGGAATGCAATGAGGTTCAGTATATTGAACACCGCCGTGAGCGCCGAGCGCCTTGTATAATACATAAAAAGTCCGATCACGACCGATATCACGGAATAAACTATCGCAAACTTGATCGTGTTTTCAAACTCTATCTTATAAAAAACAGCGACATACGCGAAGTACAGCAGACCTGCCGTATACACGCCGTTGAGAATGCTTACGAACAGTATGAACCACTTGTTCTTCAGCACCTTCATAACTTTATTCATCTGATACGATCATTCCTCTCCGTCGGAGTTGTCCTCAGTGCTGTTTTCCGAGCCGTAGACTTTAAGCGTGACAAGGATCCCTGCGAGCGAGTTGAACACAGCTATCGCAAGCGCAACGACATTGAGCGCAATACCTGCGGTGCAGTTCTTGACCCTGCGTTTTTTCAGCCCTCTTATAAGTCCCGTTATCGAGCAGCCGTAGGTAACGGCAGGGATACAGAACGCAAATACTGTCCCGATAATGCCGAGAACAAGGCTCGAAACACTGATCTTTTTCTTTTCTTCCATAAAAAGCCCTCCTTAGAATCTTCTTTTTCCGTTGACGTGCTTTCTGCGCCTGCGCTTTTTGGCGGCTATCGCAAGAAGTATCGTATAAATAATGATAAGTGCAACTGCGATGCCTGCGGCAAGCTTGAACCAGAAAGAGCTGACGAATGCTTTTGCTTTAAGTATATTATAGTCAATTCGCGAAAGCTCTACACCGTCTTTTGCAACAAGATCGACCGTGCAGAGCGTTTCTCCCGAAAGTGAGAGCGTATATGTGCCAAGCTTCTGACCCTTTTCAACGGGTGCCATAACCATTCCGTCCTCATCGACCGCCGCCGAGGTGTCTATCTCGGTCTTGAGATTGGAGGTATCGAGTGTTTTCGGCCAGAGCGTGTAAAAATCCTCCGAGGGGACGAGCAGAACGTGATCCTGATCCTGACCGAGCTTAACGGGAAGTTCGGTTATCTCCTGCCCCGTGGAGAGTATCTTTTCGTAGGAAAAATTCTCGAATGCCCATTCGTAGATGTTCTTGTGGTCTTCGTACTGACCGTTGGCGGTGTTTCCGTCAGCGTCATACATCGGTGCGCCCATTGTAACAAGGAGGTAGTTGTTGCCGTCCCTGCGAGCCATTGAAACGAGGTTTCTTCCCGATTCATCGAGCGTACCCGTCTTTATTCCGCGCGCATACTGATAATAGTAGTCCGAGCTTGGGCGGAGCATTTTGTTCGTGTGATAGATAGTCGCCCAGCCCTCCGCCTGATAGTTGGTCGCTTTCATCGTGTACTCGGTCGTGCAGGCGATCTCTACGAACTTCGGATAATTTTCAACTGCGTACTGCGCAATGAGAGCCATATCACGGGCATTCGTGTACTGATTTTCGTCAAAAAGCCCGTGCGGATTGGTGAAATTCGTACCCGTACAGCCTATTTCCTTTGCCTTTTCGTTCATCATATCGACGAAGTTCGGGATACTTTCGTTTCCGACATTGTAAGCGAGGATACCTGCCGATTCGCAGGCTGAATACATAAGCATCGAATACATAAGATCTGTAACGGTGGCAATTTCTCCCCGTGAAAAACCTACCGCAGACGCACCCTGACCGTAAAGCTCGTCAAAAACGACAAGAGGAGCTTCAAATTCGGTATTGTCGAGATCCTGAACATGGTCGAGGACGATTATCGCAGTCATTATCTTCGTCAGCGAAGCAGGATAAATTTTCTTGGTCGGATTTTTTTCATATACAACGATGTCCTTATCGAGGTTAATAAGCACCGCCGCCTCGCTGTTGACGGTGAAATTCGGCGTAAATGTTACAGCGCCCGCCTTTATCGGCATAAACACTGCCCAAAGCATCAGAACGGACAGCAGGACCGCTATTTTTTTCATATCTATTACCATTCCTTTCGGGAGAAAACTCAAAAAAATTATGTACAATATTTATTATACCAAATTATAAGCTCAAATGGAAGTGGTAATTTAAATTTTTATCCATTTTGTAATAAATTAAGACCGCTGCCCTGCAAATCGCAGAACAGCGGTCGGATAATTTTAGGGGTTCCCTTTATTCAGTTGCGATATCAGACACTTACTGAGCGTCGATAGCAGCCTTAAGGTTCTGGTCAACCTCGTCAACGAGCATAGCAACCGTATCAGCGATAGTTTCTCTCATCGTTGCCCAGTCTGTACCGTCGAATGCAGCTCTCATACCCATCTGGTCGCCGCCGTCTGTTGTGATGGAAGCGATATCGGAGGAGCAGCCTGCAGCGAAGTCAACAACAGGATACTGGTTTGCAAGATCGTCGATAGCCTTCATCTTGTCAACTATCTCCTGACTCCACTGGTAGTCGTCCATAGACTTTCTGTCGGAGATAGCAACAGCTTCGGGAGCGATCGAGCCGAGAATATTACATTCTGCGAACAATGCAGCGCCCTGTGGGTTAGCAGAACCCTTGCAGAGTGCATAGCCGTTTACCTTTGCGCCCTGGTAAGGATCGGAATCGACAGGAGACGGAACAGGAACGACACCGAGGTTTTCGGGTTTGATTCCGACTGTCCATGTTGCAGGGTCAGCCTGTACGCAGTAAGGTCCAACGATATAGAAGAGTTCAGAGCCTTCGCCGAGCATCTGAGGCTGTTCATTCCAGCTGAACTGTTCCTTCGGGAACTTGCAGCCGTTCTGGTTGAGTTCATACTGGAAGTTCATTGCCTTTTCAAGTGTAGGATCGTTGATGTTGCTCTGTACGCCGCCGTCAGCGGAAAGACCGATCATCGGAACACCTGCGGACATAAGGAGAGCCTTTTCGTTCCAATAGCCGTCAAGACCGTACTGGGAAGAATCAGGATCAACGAAATCATAGAGCATGGACTTGAATGTATCCCAGTTCCATTCGCCCTTTTCGTAAAGCTCCCAAGGATCATCAAAGCCCTGAGCTTCGATAGTGGACTTATCATAGATAACGATAGCTTCTGCTGTTACGGAAGTAACAAGTTCATAGTGCTTGCCGCCGAACTTATAAAGCTCCATACCATTAGCAACGTTCTGCCATATAGCGGAGTTGATGTCGATATAGTCGTCAACAGGCTGGAACATTCCGTTGATGATGCCCTTAGGGAAGTTGGCTGTATCATCACCTGGGAAGATATCAACACCGTTGCCGCCGAGAACCTGTGTGGAAAGGTCGTCATAACGCGTATCCCATGTTGTAGGGATCCATTCTACCTTTCCGCCGTACTTCTTTTCAAACATTTCGAGACCAACGGACTTGCTTGCGCCGGTTGTGCTTGGGTTAAGATCATAGTGAGCGAGCCACTTGACTGTCTTGTTCTCGAGTTCAACGTCCTGGAGCTGTCCCATAACGCCTGCAAGAGCTTCCTCTTCGCCTTCCTTAAGACCTTCTTCATTTACAGCAACGGTCTTTGCGGTGGTGGTAGTAGCGGTCGTATCTTCGCTTGTGCTGCCGCCGTCAGCGGTCTTGTCGCCGCAGGCTGTAAAAGCGGCTGTCATTGTCAATGCCATGATACCTGCAAGTATCTTCTTGGTATTTTTCATTTGTAAACCTCCAAAGTTTTTCCTTATCGCAAAGGAACTTTCAAATAATGCACAAAAGTAATATGTACATTCACGTTTAAGCAATTAACATTATATCAAAAATTGATTTTTTAGTCAATGTCGATTTTGTATATTTGGTTTCGGACGTTTTGTTTACTTCCAACAAAAAAACAGGCAGACAGAAGCATTTTTTGCCTCTGTCTGCCTTTTAAACGATTAAGTTATTTGTAAATTTTATATTAACTGTATGTTACAAATTTAACCCATAGCTTCAAGTTCTTTGTTGAACTCATCGATATAGATCTGCGCAGCCATATCGAGGGATTCTCTTACAGTTGCCCAGTCGCCGCCCTGGAATGCAGCTCTTACACCTGTTTCGCCGCTGTCAACGAGGGAGTTGAGATCGGGCTGAACGCCGTTTACAAGGTCATAAACGGGGTGTTCCGCTGTCATTTCGGTGATCTTATCCTGCATTGCGAGCATTTCCTCGGTCCAGCCGAAGTCGTTGATGCTCTTGTCGCGGTTGATCTGCTTTGTTCTGTCATCGCTGTTTGCTGCGAGGATACATTCCATGAACTTGATAACGCCCTCGGGGTTCTGTGCGCCCTTGCAGAGCATATAAGCTTCAAGACCTGCGGGGAGGTAATAAGCGTCAGCGTTCGGGTCTTTCGGGATCGGAACGAACATAACGTCCTCGGCTTCTCCGAAGGTCTTTGTCCAGATATCGGGAGAAGAGTTGATCTCATAAAGTCCGCTTATGTAGAAAAGCTCCTTGCCCTCGCCGATATATTCGATGTGAGTTTTCCAGCCTGTAAGGTTCTTGTCAAGGATAAGCCCGTTGTCAAAAAGCTCCCTCTGGAAATTCATTGCACGTTCAAGTGCGGGGCTGTAAAAGTTGTCGGAAAGCTTTCCGTCCTTGATCTCGAGTGCAGGCGCGCCCGATGTCATCATAAGCGGCTTTTCGTTGAACCAGCCGTCAAGACCGTAGTTTCCTGCGTCAACATCACAGAATTCAAGAAGATCCTGCTTGAATGCATCCCATGTCCATGTTCCCTCTTCAAGCTGATCCGCAGGGTCGTCAAGACCGTAAGCTTCGATAGTCTGGCGGTTGTAGTAAACGACCTGACCTGCCGTTGCGGCGGTTGCGATGAGATAGTGATGTCCGCCGAGGAAGAACATATCGTTAAGATCCTTTACGGGTGCCCAAAGGTCGCTGTCATAGTCGATATAATCGTCAACAGTCTGGAACATACCGTTTGTAACGCCGTTGGGGAATGAATCGAGGTCGCCGCCTGCGATAAAGTCAAGTCCCTCGCCGCCGATTATCTTTGTGGAAAGATCGTCAAAGCGCTTGTTCCACGTTGTCGGTATATATTCGATCTCGCCATCATACTTTTCCTCGAAAAGTTCAAGCGAAAGCGCCTTTGTGTTGCCCGAAGTCGTAGCGTGAAAAGGATCATAGAACGAGAACCACTTGATAGTCTTGTTTTCAAGCTCACCGGTGAGAAGATCGGCAACACCCTTTACCTGCTCTGAGTCCTCTTCGGAAAGCTCGGCGGTGTTGATGGGAACAGTTGCCTGAGTTGTGGTTTCCTCGGGAACTTCCGAGCTGTTTCCGCAGGCTGCAAGTCCCGATACCATAAGTACAGCCAGTGCTGCGGCTGTTATCTTTTTGTAGTTTGCCATAAATATCCTCCGTAATATTTTCTTTTCGGATCTCTCAATATATTAATTATAACAAATGAACCATGGTTATGTCAACGTTTACATAACCGATTTTACGTTTCTTTTTTTGTGCAAACTGCAATATAGAACGTACGAAAATCACCCCGTCATAACACAATATGCTATAACGGGGTGATGATATTTTATAAAAAGACGTTCTGCTTATGCAGGTCAGTTACCGAAGTGGAATTTCCCTTACTTCTTGATAACTCTTACCTTGATAACAGTATCAACAGCAGCAAGCTTTGCAACAACGTCGTCGCTTACGTCGCCTGCAACATCGAGGAGAGTGTAAGCGTAGTCCTTCTTGGACTTGTTGAGCATATTGTCGATGTTAAGACCTGCATCGCCGAGAGCAGTTGTAAGAGCGGAGATAACAGCAGGAACGTTCTTGTGCATTACGCAGATCTTAGTTCCTGCAGCATTCATCGAGGCATCGGGATAGTTTACGGAGTTCTTGATATTGCCGTTTTCGATGTAGTCGATGAGTTCGAGAGCTGCCATCTTAGCGCAGTTGTCCTCGGATTCGGGAGTCGAAGCACCGAGGTGAGGAACAGCGATAACGCCCTTTGCGCCGAGAACCTCATCGGACGGGAAGTCTGTGATGTAAGCTGCAACCTTGCCGCTTTCGAGTGCAGGGAGGATAGCGGAGTTGTCAACGAGTTCGCCTCTTGCGAAGTTGAGTACACGAACGCCGTCCTTCATTGCTGCGATAGCATCGGCATTGATAGTACCCTTTGTATCAGCGTTGAAAGGAACGTGGATAGTAACATAATCGGCAGCAGCGTAAAGATCCTTTACGTCCGAAACAGTCTTAACGGACGGATCAAGGCTGAGTGCCGCCTTAACGGAGAGGAACGGGTCGTAGCCGACAACCTTCATACCGAGTGCGATAGCAGCATTGGCAACGAGAACGCCGATAGCGCCAAGTCCGATAACGCCGAGCGTCTTGCCCATGATCTCAGGGCCTGCGAACTGGGACTTGCCCTTTTCTACCATTTTGCCGACCTCTGCGCCGTTGCCCTTAAGGGTCTGCGCCCAGATCATAGCGTCGGGGATTTTTCTCGATGTAAGAAGAAGTCCTGCGATAACGAGTTCCTTAACAGCGTTAGCGTTTGCGCCCGGTGTGTTGAATACGCAGATACCCTGCTCTGCGCACTTGTCAACTGGGATATTGTTTACGCCTGCACCTGCACGTGCAATGGCAAGGAGATTCGAGCCGAATTCCATATCGTGCATAGCAGCGGAACGCACCATGATAGCATCGGGGTTAGCAACTTCATCGGCAACGGTGTACTTTGCAGTATCGAAGTTATCCGTACCGTACTTAGAGATCTTGTTCAATGTTTGAATATTGTACATTTCAGTTTACCTCCGTGCGGGGATGCCCCCGCGGGCAATTTGCGCCACGCTCCACTTCGTTCCGCTCGTTTGCGTTGAAAATTGGTTTGTGTCCGCAAAAATAGTTTTTAGCTTAAAAATAAATGCAAGGGACTGTTTCTGCGCCCGTCTGTGCCGAATACGGTCTAAACGGGACGGGAAACCCGTCCCCTACAATTGAATTTGAATAAAGGGGTCAATATAACGGGCGGATATGGAATCCACCCATACGGAATTTCAAAATTATTCGGCACAACCGTTTTAATGCGGACGGAAAACCCGTCCCTACATTTTCACACAACTTCGCCAAGCACAATAATTCCGAATTCCGAATTCATAATTCCGAATTTTACTTAAGGTTTTCTGCCTCAAATTTCTTCATAAATTCTACGAGCTTTTCAACGCCCTCGATAGGCATAGCGTTGTAGATAGATGCTCTCATACCGCCAACGGTTCTGTGTCCCTTAAGGTTCTCGAAGCCTGCAGCCTTTGCTTCCTTAACGAACTTAGCGTCGAGGTCAGCATCACCTGTTACGAAAGGAACGTTCATGAGCGAACGGTCTTTCTTTTCAACAGTTCCTTTGAAGAGCTTGCTCTGGTCGAGGAAATCATAGAGGATAGCGGCTTTCTTTTCGTTGTGAGCCTTCATAGCTTCAAGTCCGCCCATCTTCTTTATCCACTTGAATACCTTGCCGCAGATGTAGATGCCGTAGCATGGAGGTGTGTTGTAAAGAGAGTTGTTGTCAGCGTGAGTCTTATACTGGAGCATTGTCGGTGTGTTCTCAACATAAGGCTTTTCAGGGATAAGGTCTTCACGAATAATAGCGATAACAACGCCTGCAGGGCCTACATTCTTCTGAACGCCGCCGTAGATAACGCCGTACTTTGTTACGTCGATAGGTTCGGAGAGGAAGCAGGAAGAAACGTCAGCGATAAGCGTCTTGCCCTTTGTGTTCGGGAGTTCCTTGAACTTTGTGCCGTAGATAGTGTTGTTTTCGCAGATGTAAACATAGTCTGCATCATCGTCGATAGGAAGATCGGAGCAGTCGGGGATATAGGAGAAAGTCTTGTCTGCGGAAGAAGCGACAGCGTTAGCCTTGCCGTACTTCTGAGCTTCCTGCCAAGCCTTCTTAGCCCACTGACCTGTGATTATGTAATCGGCAACGCCGTTCTTCATAAAGTTCATAGGTATCATAGCGAACTGCTGTGAAGCGCCGCCCTGGAGGAAGAGAACCTTGTAGTTGTCGGGGATATTCATAAGGTCACGGATATCCTTTTCGGCGGTCTGAATGATCTCTTCAAAAGCCTTTGAGCGGTGGGACATTTCCATAACGGACATACCTGTGCCGTTGTAATCAAGCATTTCTGCAGCTGCTTCTTTAAGAACTTCCTCGGGAAGTACAGCAGGGCCTGCACTGAAGTTGTAAACTCTGGACATATTAAAAGCCTCCAATAATAGTATTACAAAATAAAAAAGTGAAACTATACTTTTATATTATAACCCCAAAAGAAAATATTGTCAAGGCTAAAGCGGTTAATATTTATCGCTTCACCACGGCAAATTCAACGATATTTTCAATAGTAAATTGTGCATTATGCAAACTTAGTTAAATTCGGAATGCGGAATTCGGAATTCGGAATTAAGCTCCGCTTCCCCGTAAAAAGCAAGAATATGGTCACAGTTTGACTTTTGTAACCTTAAATTATTACAATATCGCTCCCGCTGTTTTGAACAGAGCAAAAATAATTCGGAATTAGGCTTCACCTTTCCGTAAAAAGCCAAAATAAGGTCACAATTTGGGCTTCTGTGACCTTATTTTATCTTATATTATATTGTACGAATATGAAATCCGTTCCCGCTTTTTTAGCAATGCATAAATAATTCCGAATTCCGCATTCCGAATTCCGAATTATCTCCAAAATCCGCCCTTGTGGAAATTTTCATTTCCGAGGGGAGCTGCGGTGAGTTTGAAGATGACACAGCCGTCTGGACAAACTATAGTCTTGCTGTATTTGTCGTCACCGCCGAGGTTTGTTAAGTCACCGCCGCTTCGGATAGCCTCCATGAGCGGATAGAGCATCATCATGGTCTTGCTGCATATCCCATAGCCGTCCTTGTTCACGGGGCAGCCGTATGTGCAGGTGTATTTGTCCCCTATCTCCTCGCCGTTCCGACAATAATGCTCGGTCGTATCGCCACGGAGAAATCCCGTTACCTCGACATTGAATTCATATTCCTCTGCGTACCATTTTTTCATAGCGATGTTCCTTTCTTTATGGCAGAATTTTATCCTGTGTTCACACTTATTATGCCAAATCTCTATACGCTTCAAGATTTTTTGCAATAAGTCGTTTTGAGATTTCAGCCACATCTTCATCATCTGCCGTCTGAACCTTTTCGACTTCCGAAAATTCAAGAACGATATACCTCGGAACATTGTTTTTCATTATAACAGCCGAGCCGTTCTGATCGACAAGTCTTGCGACCTTTGAAAAATTCTGATTTGCTTCTGTTATTGATACAAGTGAATTAGTGTTTACCGTCATAAATAGCATCTCCTTTCCTTGTTATTTATATTATACTCTATTTTTAGGATAAATTCAACCTATTTTTATTTTGTTTAAAAAAAGAGGAGAAACCTCTGCCGCAGCTAAAGCTCCTCCTCTTTTACCTATAAAAAATAGAGCAAAGTCTTTCAACCTTGCTCCGCAAAAACTCAACGTTTTTTCCATGTGCTTATATTATATGCTGTTTTTTCCGATCTGTCAAGCGATTTATAAATTAAAAAACCTCATAAGGCATTTTCTTTTCCGTCCAAATTTTCAGATCAAATAATTCCGAATTCCGCATTCCTAATTCCGAATTTATCAGAAAAGTCCCGAAATATTACCGTTATTATCGCAGTCGATCTTAAGAGCCGCAGGAGCTTTCGGTAGTCCGGGCATTATCATGATGTCGCCCGTGAGCGCAACCACGAAGCCTGCGCCTGCGGAGAGCTTGAGATCTCTTACTGTGATAACGAAATTCTCGGGCTTGCCGAGCTTTGTCGGGTCATCGGAGAGCGAATACTGCGTTTTTGCAACGCATACGGGAGTTCCGCCGAAGCCGAGATCCTCGATCTCTTTGAGAGCTTTTTCCGCCTGCTTTGTGAAGATAACTCCGTCTGCACGGTAGATTTCCTTTGCAATTGTATCAAGCTTTTCCTTGATAGAAAGCTTCTCGTCATAGAGGTAGTGGAAGTTGTTCTCCGCTGTTTCAATAGTGTCGCAGACCTTCTGGGCAAGGTCTGTGCCGCCCTCGCCGCCCTTTGCGAAAATTTCTGCGAGCGAAACGGGAGTATCGAGTTCTGCACAGACTCTCTTTATAACTTCGATCTCTGCATCTGTATCTGTGTGGAAACGGTTGATGGCAACAACAACGGGCAGACCGAACTTGTGCATATTTTCGATGTGTGTTTTGAGGTTGACAACGCCCTTTTCGAGTGCTTCGACATTCTCTGCGGTAAGCTCTGTCTTGGGAACGCCGCCGTTGTATTTGAGTGCTCTTATCGTTGCAACGAGAACTACGCAGGACGGTTTCAGTCCGCCGAATCTGCACTTGATATCGAAGAATTTCTCTGCGCCGAGGTCAGAGCCGAAGCCCGCTTCCGTGATAGCGTAATCTCCGAGCTTAAGAGCAAGCTTTGTTGCACGTATAGAGTTACAGCCGTGAGCGATATTTGCGAACGGTCCGCCGTGCATGATAGCAGGGTTGTTTTCAAGCGTCTGAACGAGGTTCGGCTTGACAGCGTCCTTGAGGAGAGCCGTCATTGCGCCCTCTGCGCCGAGGTCGTGAGCATAAACGGGCTTGCCGTCGTATGTATACGCAACGAGTATCTTTGAAAGGCGCTGTTTGAGGTCTGCAAGGTCGGAAGCAAGGCAAAGGATAGCCATAACTTCGGAAGCGACTGTAATTCTGAAGCCGTCCTGACGCGGGATTCCGTTGACCTTTCCGCCCATACCGATAACGATGTTTCTGAGTGCTCTGTCGTTCATATCAAGGCAGCGGTCTATCATGATCCTTCTCTGGTCGATGCCGAGAGTGTTTCCCTGCTGCATATGGTTATCGAGGAGTGCGCAGAGGAGGTTGTTTGCGGCTGTGATAGCGTGCATATCACCCGTGAAGTGGAGGTTGATATCCTCCATTGGAACTACCTGAGCATATCCGCCGCCTGCTGCGCCGCCCTTGATGCCGAAAACAGGTCCGAGCGAGGGTTCACGGAGTGCGAGGACTGCCTTTTTTCCTATCTTAGCCATAGCCTCGGTAAGACCTACCGAAATGGTCGTCTTGCCCTCGCCTGCGGGTGTAGGATTTATAGCTGTAACAAGGATAAGCTTGCCGTCGGGGTCATTCCTTGTCTTTGCGAAAAGCTCCTCGGAAAGCTTTGCTTTATAGTGTCCGTAAGGTTCGAGCTCGTCCTCTGTGATGCCGAGCTTTGCTGCGACCTCTGTGATCCTGAGCATTTTTGCCTGCTGTGCGATCTCGATATCTGTAAGCATATCGTTATCCTCCAATAATATTCCAAAATTGTATTTTATCAAAAAAGCAGAATGACGGAGCTGACCGAAAATTCTGCTTTTATCTTTCGCTGTTAATTTTATACTAAACACCATTTAAAAACTATACAAAAAATCAAGCAAAAACTCTGATATATGGATTTTGCGCAGATTTTTTGTCTATAGTTTTATTGGTGTTTAGTATTAAAGTGCTACCTTTCTCACCGATGTTCCGGGGAAAGACTTCTTTTCGATATCCGCACCGAGCTTGCGGAGCTTTTCTTCAAAGCACTCATATCCGCGCTCGATGTGATATATATCTTCAATTTCGGTAACACCCTTTGCCGCAAGTCCTGCGATGACGAGCGCCGCACCTGCTCTGAGATCGGGTGCTGTGACGGGTGCGCCCATAAGCGAACCAACGCCCTCGATAACTGCGACCTTTCCGTCAACGGAGATATTCGCACCCATTCGGCGAAGCTCATCGACATAGCGGAAACGGTTGTCGAAAATGCCCTCCGTTACGATGCTCGTTCCCTCCGCAAGGCAAAGGAGAGTTGATATCTGCGGCTGCATATCGGTCGGGAAGCCCGGGTGAGGCATTGTCTTTATGCTCGTTTTAACAAGGGGACCGTCAACGGAGATCCTGACAGCGTCGTCGAATTCCTCAACGGTAACGCCTATCTTTTCAAGCTTTGCCGTGATGCTTTCAAGGTGCTTCGGGATAACGTTTTTAACAAGAACGTTGCCCTTTGTTGCGGCAGCGGCTATCATAAACGTGCCTGCTTCTATCTGGTCGGGGATAATTGCATAGGTTGCGCCTTTGAGCTTCTTCACGCCCCTGATCTTGATAACGTCCGTGCCTGCGCCCATAATATCCGCGCCCATTGAGTTGAGGAAGTTCGCAAGGTCAACGATATGCGGTTCTTTTGCCGCATTCTCGATAACGGTCATACCCGTTGCTTTTACGGCTGCGAGCATTGTATTTATCGTTGCGCCGACAGTTACCATATCGAAATATATCTGCGAGCCGATCAGATTTTCTGCATGGATATCGATCATGCCATGATCGAGTGCGCATTCTGCACCGAGGGCAGTAAAAGCTTTGAGGTGCTGGTCGATAGGACGGTCGCCGAGGTAACAGCCGCCCGGCATAGCAACTCTTGCGCGCCTGAATTTGCCGAGGAGCGTTCCGAGAAAATAATATGACGCTCTCATATGCTTTGCCATTTCATAAGGAACGATAGGCTCTGTGATGCCCGTTGCATCGATCCTTACGGTATTTTTATCAAAGAACTTAACGTCTGCGCCCATTTCGATGAGTATGCGCAGGCTGATGGAAACATCGCTTATCTGAGGAACGTTTTCGAGTACACACGCCTCGTCCGAAAGAATAACAGCAGGGATAATTGCAACGGCAGCGTTCTTCGCGCCGCTTATCTCAACCTCTCCGTTAAGGGTCCTGCCGCCCTTTATAATAAACTTCTCCAAGTTTTTTCTCTCCCATTTTTACCGAATATATAAAACCGGGCAAAATACCCGTGACAGCATCATAATAATTATGCAAAGGCGAACTTTCTTCAGGAAACTACACGCCAATATTTATTATAACACAAACGGCAGAAAATTAAAAGACTTTTTTCATATTTTTTATTACAGAAATTTAGTCCGTTCTGCTGATTTTAATGTTAATATCAGCCAAAATGGGTCTTGAAAAAGATGAAAAATGTTATCTTCTGACAGTTTTTCTTTCACGCTTGACACCGTACATATTTTTGTCGGCGGATTTTATCATATCCTCCATAGCAAGGACGTTTCCGCAGGGAACTGTCGTGTATCCGCAGCTGCAGCCGACCTTGTACGGCAGCCCCGACATCTCGTTGTATGTTTCAAGATATTTGTCAACATCGGCAATGCACTGTGCGGCTTCATCGGCGCTTTCACTGCAGAAAACGGCGCAGAATTCATCACCGCCCGTGCGTGCGCAGACAGCGCCTTTCGGCATCGAATTTTTTACCGCTCTCGCCGTGACGATGATCGCATTGTCGCCGCCCTCGTGACCATAGGTGTCATTTATCGGCTTCAAGCCGTCAACATCGGCGCAGACGACCGTGACAAAGCCGCTCTTGCTGTTAAGTATTCCGGGAGCAAAGGTGTTCAGTCCGCGGCGGTTGTATATTCCCGTCAGCGGATCGGTCATATTTATGTTTCGGAGTTCATCGGCAATGATCTGAAGCTCCTTGTTCATATAGAATGTTCCTGCGTTGTTTGAAATATTCATTGTCCATGTAAGGAAAAGCTTGCCGCTGCCCTCGACCTTCATCGGACGGAATGCGAAATATCCAAGAAAGCAGTTTCGGAAATAAAGCGGAACGAACGCCATAAATACAGCTTCTTCCCTGCCGAAAAGCTTATTCGGGATAAGCTCCTTTACAGGAAAAACAGTTCCCGTCGGCACATCGTGACCGAATGTTAGCATCGAAACAGCTCTTTCTCCCAGACCGACATAATCCGAACTGTGTCGGAATTTTACCCTGCCCTTTTCAACGTCCTCGCACACGCATACATAGAGTTCAAGCAGACCGAAAAATGCGGCAATGACCTTTGTACTCGCAAAAAGCTCCTCCGAGGTTTCGGCTTCGGAAATTTTCGTGTTCATTTCGACAACGCGGTAATCAAATTCGTTCGTATGATCGCGTTCATCGTAAAATTTATTGTAAAAAGTATTGTCGTCCTCTTTGACCTTGCATCCGCAGGATTCGTTGATAACAAGCTCGGCTTCGACCTCGGTCACCTGCGGAACCTTTTCGCCGCTCCATACCCTTTCAAGCACGGAAACAGCTTCAGCTCCCGCAGGAAGAAACGCACGGCGAACACTCGTCAGAGTGGGTCTGTATCTTTCGCAGTCGGCAATGCCGTCAAAGCCCGTAACGGCAATATCTTCGGGTACGCGCAGCCCCCTCGACTTTATTTCGTCCATGCAGAAGAAAGCCATTGTGTCGCTCGCGCAGACGATAGCTTCGGGAATATCGCCCGAGTCGAGAAATTCCGCTGTACACTCCTGCGCTTTCTTCCAGAAGCAGCCGTAAGCGACCCTTTTTTCGTCAAAAGGAATTCCGTGATCTTCGAGTGCTTTTTTATATGCGGCAAGGCGCTCCTCAGTCTGAAAATTTCCGGGGAAGCCGCCGATAAAGTTTATCTTTTTAAGTCCGTGTTCCTCTATAAGATGTGCAACAACAAGCTCCATAGCAGTCTTGTCGCTGAGTAAAACATTGTATTCAAGAGGATTTTCCGGGTTGTTCACATTGACGATAGGAACGTTATGTTCCTTTGCTTTTTCGGCGATATCACGCGTGACATCATCGTTTATCATCGAATCGCCGAGAATGATCATGCCGTCTATCACATCATAATTTATTAGGCTGTATATCTCGATCTCGCCGCGCATGATATTTTCTGGCATAACTCTTTCCGAGCCGAGCTCGGGTCTTGTCATAAGGTTTGAGAAAACGAGCAGATCAATATCATCGGCGGCGCATTTTTGGCGAATACCCTCAACAACTCTGCTCTCATATTCCCAGTTATAGCTTGTGACGCAGACTGCAACCGCCTTTCTCTTTTTCATAAAACCGCCTCCGAACTTTACAGTGTATCCGCAAAGAGGGCGCAGATACCCCATTATTTATTGATCATATTATATCATAGCATTCCACCGAAATCAATAAATTCTGTTCAATTTTAACCATTTTGATATATTTTCTTAATGCTTCGCTCGGAGTTATACTAAACATCAATTAAAACTATACAAAAAATCGAGCATAATCTTGTATATATGGATTGTACGACGATTTTTTGTCTATAATTTTAAATGGTGTTTAGTATAAAACGCCCACGGAAGAAATTTCTCCGTGAGCGTTTTCATCTACATTTCCGTAACAGAAGTTATCTTGGTATCCCCGTTCTCATTTTCGGAAATGACGACCTCATAAACATTGTCGCCGTTTCTGAACGGAGCAGGGTCAAAGCTGTTCACATTGAACGAGAGCTTGTATGCCGCACCCGTCCTGTCACCGCTTATCTTAACATATTTTGTATCGGATATAACGGTAAGGTTTTTGAATATCTTCCACTCGGACGGCGCACCGAGTCCGCAGTTTTCATCTACAAGAGCTTCAAGTGTTCCCGTGCTGTGGTCAAAGCCTTCAAGCTGATGCATAAAAGTGCTGATGATATAATCGGGATAATCCAGCATGACCGAGAAACAGCTTTCCAAAAATTTATCCGCATCATCGATCCGATATGATTCACTTATGTCTTTATAGGTGAAATCCAGAACACCCACATCATATATCGTGAAAACATACCTTTCGCCGCCTGCGTTTATCTCGGTGACAGCATAGCCCGAACCGCTTGTATCAAATTCGGTATCAAGATAACTGCATCGTTCAAGCTCGCGTTTCACGCTGTTAAAGAAATTGCTGACATCATAAAGCCGACCGTTCACGGTGGGGAGCTTTACCTGAGCTTCGCCGTTCTCATTGTAATAAGTCATCTGCGCTGTATCGGTGTCTTTTATCGCAGCTGAGATATAAATACCCTCAATGGCTCTGTAATTTTCGCAGTTATACACCTTATCGATAATGCGTATCTCATCAGCCAGCTTTTCAAGGCGCATAATGACCGTGCCCTCACTGCTTTCGCAAGTGCCTGTCATATAAGACCAGTCGGCAGTGAAATCATCGCTTATGTGTATATCTCCCGACACATTGCCGTTTCCGTCAACAATGTTGAATTTGCGTAGCTTTCCGTTCAGATCCAGATCGTAAAACTCCGCACGGTACAGATCGCCGTCGGGCTGTGTGAAAATGATAAGCCCTGGGTCGTTCCGGAGAAGTCCCGTGAATTTGAAACATTCGTCAATATCCTCGGGGAGCTTTTCTGTCGGCAGTTCGCACGAACCGTAGTATGTTCCCGTCTGACTGTTCACCGAGCGCAGGCAATATCTGCCCTCTGCGCTGACAAGCTCAATTCTGTACGGGATATTGAAGCCCTCGATCTCATATTTCCAAAATACCTCCTCCGCTTTTGCCGCAGGCTCGTCCTTGATATAATATGCATTGTTGTCCGTGTTCATCTCCGCACTCACGGGGACAAGCTTTCCGTCCGAATATCCGAAAGCAACGCTGTAGTCCGTAATATAGCGGTAAAGATCCCAATTGTCGGCACTTAAATAAATAGAGCTGTCTGCATAAAGCCTGCCGTCCCTGACATAATATCTGACATTCTCGCCGTAGTTTGCACAGCCGTCCTCGGCGATCGAAAGCTTTTCTCCGATCGCCCCGTCAATAGTGAAAACGTGTTCCTTTCCTGCGCAGGAAACGTTGAACTCCGTGTCCGAAAGCTGTTCGATCTTTATGTCAAGAAAATCCTTAACGGCGGTTTCATCAACGCTTATCTCGGAAAGATCGGCACCGTTTATTACCGTTATTGCAGTTTCACGATAATAGGTCACGACCGCAATATCGTCCGTTCCGTCCGAATCAGCATCGCATAGGAAAATATCCGAAACATCGGGCGTTCCGTCTATCGGAGAAATACCGCCGTCAAAATGCTTTCTCACTTCCGAGCCGTTCACATTTTTCACCGCATAAAAGCCCTGATAATTGTCCGATACGGTGAGCATTACGTCCGTCTGAGCAGAACGAAGCTCAAACTCCCCCATATCGTCATTATATTCGGAGGTATAGCCTGCGGAGTTTTCCATAAGTGCAAATTCATTCGGCAAGGTTTTATATTCACTCGGGTCTAAAGGGTCAAACTCGCAGGTGAAGCTGTACGTCCCTGCATTGAAAATACCCTTTTTCAGCTTGTAGTCAAGCGTTATTTTTATGTTCGCATTTCCGTTAAAGCTGTCGAAGCTTGCTTCAATGCTGTAATCGGGGTCTTTTGTGTCAAGCTCCTTTTCGTATGAAACATCGGCATAACTGTTCAATTGTCAATGATAGGTGACACTTTCTCACAAAAAAATATAATGCAGGAA
>ENA-OPAV01000261-OPAV01000261.1-human-gut-metagenome-genome-assembly--contig:-NODE-261-length-45842-cov-4.991395_pt1 | contig 45842 bp, 46 predicted proteins | sample MGYA00241056_ERZ501428 | MGnify/ENA primary metagenome ERZ501428 (study PRJEB25962, sample SAMEA2042621) | human gut metagenome | biome: human gut; feature: human-associated habitat; material: faeces... | reverse complement strand
CCGCAGCAGGAGCTGCGGCTGACGGTCGACGAAGCCGTGCGGGCCTTGACCGCCTGCGGCACGGAGTGCGGCGTGATCTATCGCACAACAGAGCCGATACGCGCCTCTGAGGTCGTGCGTCTGTTCGATCTGCTGGAAATCGTCGCAGAGACCACGGTAGACGATCTGCGCTCACTGTTTATCTCCGTTTCCGACAGCGCGATGGATCTGTCGGTGGAGTGCGCCGCCGATCTGTCGGCGATCGCCTCCCCGGAGGTGACGGTGCGGCAGGAGGACGGCTTGTGGCTGATCCGCACAGGGATAAGGGGGCGGGAGGATGCATAAGCTGAGACGCTTCGGGTTTAACGCCATCAAGGAGAGCTTTGACCGGCTGCCCACCGCCGTATGCTTTTTTGACCGCTCGGGCGGCATCGTGCTGTGCAACCGGCAGATGTATCGGCTGAGCCAGTATCTGCTGAACAGCGATCTGCAGTATCTGGAGGAGCTTCAAAAGGCGCTGGCCTCTCCGCCAAAGGGCATAATGCCTATTGCCAGCACGGAGAATACCTACCGCTTTCCGGACGGGCTGGTATGGAAATTTGAGAAGGCGGCCGTGACCGACCGATATGGGGAGACGTATATACAGCTGACCGCCGCAGATGTTACGGCGCTGCACCGGGCGCTGGAGCAGCTGGCCGAGGATAACCGAAGGCTTGAACAGGACGCGGAAAAGCTGCGGCGTCTTTCGGAAAACGTGGCGGCGGTGGCGCGGGAGAGGGAACAGCTTGCCGCCAAATCCGCCATGCACGATAGCCTTGCCGCCTGTATTACCGTCACGAAGCAATATCTGGCCGGAGATCTTGGCGGCATCAACGCAGACGTTGTGCTGCGGGAATGGGAAAAAAGCATCGTCTTTCGTGACGCAGAACGCTTGCCGGCAAGGGAGGCGCTGTATGAAAGCGCGGCCGGCAGCGGCGTGGCCATCAGAATAAGAGGTACAGAGCCGGCGGGAGGCGCGGCGGATCTGATGTATGCCGCCATGCAGGTCTGCCTGAGCAACGCCATACAGTACGCGCAGGCAACCGAACTGATCGCCAACATCTGGGAGGACGGCGACAGATATACCGTCCTGATCCGAAATAACGGAAAGCCGCCGGAAAAGACCATCACAGAGGGCGGCGGTCTGTCCAATCTGCGCCGCAGGATCGAAAGGATCGGCGGGACCATGACGGTGCAGAGCCTGCCGGAGTTCGCGCTGGTGATAGGAATACCAAATCGGGAGAATTTGGAGGAGGGGAACGAATGGCTGTCAGAGACATATTGATCGTTGAGGATCAGGCGCTTGCCAGGATGTATCTATGCTCCTGCGTGGAAAAATGCGCAGACTGCCGGGTGGCGGGCACGCTGAGTCGTGCTGATGCGGCGCTCCGGCGGTGCGGCGACAGTCATATCGACCTGATTTTAATGGATATCTGCACCGAAAACGACTCGGACGGCTTAACCGCCGCTGAGGAGATCAAGAAGATCTATCCCCGGATCAAAATCGTGATGGTGACCTCCATGCTGGAGGGGCGGTTCCTGGCGCGGGCAAGAAAAATCGGCGCCGACAGCTTCTGGTATAAGGATTCCCCCTCCGGCGATCTTGTCGGCGTGATCGAGGGGACGCTTTCCGGAAAGAGCTATTGGCCGGACAGCACGCCGGCAGTGCAGCTGGGGAACACCCTTTCCTGCGGCCTGTCCGATCAGGAACTGGAGACGCTGCGCCTGCTCTGTGAGGGGCAGACCAACGCCGAGATCGCCGCGGGGATGAACGTGGCGGAATCCACAGTGCGTACCTATATCAACCGGATGCTGGAGAAAACCGGATACCCCAACCGCAACCGGCTGATGGTTGCCGCTGTCAGCAAGCGGCTGGTGGTGCCGGGGAGCCTGTTCGGCACGGCGGAAGAAAACTGAACAGGAATACGTGTATTCACAGCATTATCCGCAATCAGCGGCCCTGTCTGTCCTCACTTTTGTGGACAGACAGGGCCGCTTTTCCGTGCTACAATAGCGGCATAGAATGGGACGCGGCAAACCCGGCGGATATACAGGAAAGGGAAGAGGGATGGCTCAATGCGTAAAATTGTGATCGATATGCAGAATTATCTGTTTGCCGACGCTGTGGCGGCCGCTTTCAAAAGCTCTGACTACGATATCGAGGTGATCCGTGCAGAGTCCCCAAGGGACACCGTGGAGCTGTGCCAGATATACGAGCCCTTTGTGCTTGTGATGGAGGTGACAGGGTATGCCCCGTGGAAGCTCGGCGAAAGACTGAGACTGCGCGGCGAGGTAAAGGCGCTGTGTCCCAACTGCAAGATCGCGCTGATAGTGGATGCCAACACCGAACGGCAGACGGCAAAGGACATCCGGGACGCCAAGAAGGACGGGCTGATCGATCAGTTTTTCTACGGCTCCATGCCTGCTGAGTACCTGATGGATCAGATCTACGCCATGTGACGGAGGCAGCGCGGCCAAACCATAACGGGAATAACCCCAACACGGGAGATTCAACAGGGAACCATAGAAACCATCAAAACCATAGGAACCTGCCGGGGGACCGGCACCGACTGAAAGGAGAAATGGATCATGGCGAACAAGTGTGGAATTTGCGGAGCGGACATCAACCTGATGCAGACCCAGAAGCTGGCGGACGGCAACTGCATCTGCCGCAAGAATTGCAGGAGCAGGGGCTTCAAGGTGTACGACTATGTGCATGGCAACCTGCCCGGCGTGAAGGCGCATCTGGCACAGGTGGAGCGGGGGACGAAGTTGTGGGAGCACTACTTTGTGCCGCGGCTGAAGACCAAGGATAAGAACCAGAAGCTGACACGCTTCGGCGCGCACCTGTATGTGGCGGAGGACATCGGACTGGTGGCCTTTACGCAGGTGGACTACAAGATCCTGATATTCGGCAAGACCACCCGCGCCTGTGTGTACCGCATCGCCGATCTGCGGAACTATAAGTATGAGGAACAGATGGTGAAGAACGGCGATAAGACGGAGAAGAAGTCCACCGTGCGGCTGGTGTTCATCAACACCGAGGGCATGAACGCCTTCAACCTTGAGGTGAACAACTTCAAGGAGTATGAAAAGCTCAGCAAGTATTTCGACACGCTGTTCGGCGTGCAGAAGACGCTGGGCAACGCCGCCAACACGTGGAAGCAGCAGATGACCGCCATCAAGGATATGGCCTCGGGGCTCAGCGCAGCCATGCGGGGCGAGGAGGACGCCGGGGAGAAGGCGGCCGCCGCCATCAACTCGCTGGACGCGGCGGTCTACGGCGACCGCAGCGAGTGGATCCGCCGGGCAGACGCGGCCCTTGCCGCGTTTAACGGATAAAAGTATTTAGGAGGCAGAAATCATGAAAAAGCAGTGGCTCAGCATGATATTGGTTCTCTGCATGGTGCTGTGCATGGCGCCCGCCACGGCGCGAGCAGCAGAGGGTGAAACGGGTACGCTGAAAGTTATCACGAAGGTGATAGGCCTGCCTGATAGCGTCAGCGCGGAAGGAAAGACGTTTACCTTCAAGGTTGGTATGAAATTACCGGGTGGGATCGCATATCTGTCTACGCCCCTGGTCATCACCATCGGAGCGGATGGGAGAACCGGTGAAGGCTTGATGGAGGTTACCAGTGGGTACCAGTATCTCGTGGTGGAAACCGCACATGATGACATAGACGACTATCGGTGGGATTATGTGACGTACCCCGGCGGAGGTTACAACGAAAGCAAGATGGTGCAGGTGGATGCAAATACTGTATCTGTACCGATTTACGTGAACAACGGCTTTGAAGAATTGGCAAATTCAACGATCACCTCACTGCCTCTGACGGTTGCCGGGTATGCACTGGATGCAGATGTATCCGCTGTCACGGTCACGAAAATGGAGACGGGGATTGATATCCAATCATCTAAAATCAAACAGTATAATGATGCTGCGGGCAGTTGGGATGATCTGACTTCCGGGACTTTTCAGGCCGATACGAAGTATGCAATCGAGATATTCCTCGGCAAAGTTGCAGGGTGCAATTACACCGGGCTTACAGAGGATAAGGTGACCGTAAACGGGAAAGAGGTAAGCGTCTTTGAGAATCCATCGACTGGCGATATGCGGGTGTTCCACGAGCTTGAGGTGCTGAAGGTCGTCAAGACGGTGGAACGCATCGAGATCACAAAACAGCCTACCAAGACCGAGTACATGGCCGGCGACAAGTTCGACCCGACGGGCATGGTGGTCACTGCGGTTTACGAAGATGGTACCAGCGAACCCATTACCAACTACATCATATTCCGCGGGGATAAGCTCGTTCAGGGGCAGGCGGATGTGACGATCCAGTATGACGATGGCAGCGCCAATAGCGGTATCAAGGTCGATCAGAAGATCACCGTGGGGCGGTATGAGGGTCCTCACACCCATACCTGCGCCGGCAGCAAGTGGTACGCGGACGCGACGAGCCATTGGCATCAGTGCACCGATACGGACTGCCCGGATCCGAGCGGCAGCACAACGGATCTGAAGCCCCACACCTTCGTGTGGAAGGTAGACAAGGCGGCCACCGCCACTGAAACCGGATCGAAGCACGAGGAGTGTACCGTCTGCGGCTTTGAGCGCAGCGAGAATACGGTGATCCCCGTGCTGCCCGGCGGCGGTACGACCGAGCCCGGCAACAAGCCCGGCAGCGGCACGACCGAGCCCGGCGGCACGACTACGCCCGGTACGACGGGCGCAGCCAAATCCCCCAAGACGGGCGATGCGGGTATCGCGCTGTATGCAGGACTGTCCCTGCTGGCGCTGAGCGGCAGCGGATGGGGCGTTGGCAAAAAGCGCAGAGGAGAGAAGTAAAATTCGCCTTCCGCAGGCGGCAGGGATCGTTTCGCCCGGCCGCCTGCAGAGATGGTGCGCCGGGTGTGCTTTGACGGCGCAGGCGGCCGGGACACCTTATTCCGCGGTATTTTTCACGAAAGGGTGAGACTCTAACATGAAAAGAAGAATCGTTTTGTGTCTGTTGGCGCTGGCGCTCCTGCTGGTAACAGGATGCACGCAGGAAAAGGAAGCGGAACCACTGACCGTAACGCTGTGGCACGTCTATGGCGGCGAGGTGGATTCCCCGCTGAACGGCCTGATCGAGCGGTTCAACAGCACCGTGGGCGCAAAGCAGAACATCCGCGTGAAGGTGGAGCTGGTCAGCAACAGCGGCATTATTCATAAAAGCGTGCTGGCCGCCGCCAACAGCGACCCGGGCGCACCGTCGCTGCCGGATATGTTCGTATCCTATCCCAAGACGGTGCTGGCTCTGCCGGATCAGAGCATATTGGTGGACTATCGGGATTATTTCAGCGAGGAGGAGATGGCGGCGTTTATCCCTGCCTTTCGTGAGGAGGGGATGATCGGCGGGCGGCAGGCGATTTTGCCCCTTGCCAAATCCACGGAGGTGCTGTTTGTCAACCGGACGCTGTTTGACCGGTGGGCAGCCCAGTCCGGCGCCAGCTATGACGATTTGACTACATGGGAGGGCGTTTACGCGCTGGCAGAGCAGTACGCCGCGGATACCGGCAAATGCTTCTTTGTCCACGATTACCACTTCAATTATTTTCAGGTGGGCGTGGAGTCTCTGGGCGAGGACTTTTTTCAGAATGACGGCGTCAGGTTTGGCCCTGGATTCGAACGGGCCTGGGAGCCGTATGCCCGGGCAGGTCTGACAGGCGGTTTGTGGCTGTACGACGGGTACGCCACGGAACCGCTTCGCACCGGAGATGTGGTGGTATCTGTGGCATCTTCCGCCAGCGTGCTCTACTATTCCGACACGGTGACGTATCCGGACAACACCTCGGAAAAGGTGACGATCACCTCCATGCCCTGCCCAGTGTTTGAAGGGGGCGACAAGCTGGTGATGCAGCGCGGCGTGGGAATGTGTACCGTGAAGTCTACCCCGGAACGGGAGCAGGCGTGCATCACGTTCCTTAAATGGCTGACCGAGCCGGCGTGCAACGTGGAATTCGTCACCAGCCTGGGCTACATGCCGGTGACGCAGGAGGCATTTGAGAAATATCTGCCCGATGCCGTGGAAAAATTGAGCGATCCACTGTATGTGTCGCTTTATGAGACATATCTGCAAACGCAGGAGGCGTATACCTTCTACTACCCGCCGCAGATGGAGAATTATCTGGATCTGGAGACGCGGTTTGAGAATCTGGCACGGCTGAAGCTGACGGCAGGCCGGACACAGTATCTGGAGGGCAGCAATACGCTGGACGCCCTGATCTGGGAGACTTTAGAGGGTTTTAAGCTGGATTACGGCACATGAAAGAGGAAGGCACATGCGATCGATTCGGAATGCGATTCAAAATTCGTATGCAGCCAGCCGCAGTATGGCTGTGCGGCTGGTGCTGTATTGGTTCATAATGGCGCTGCTGCTGGTAGCGGCCATCCTGTCTATCCTGATGGCCACGGGCGTGCTGTCCCATCCTGCACGGCAGCTGGCCAGCGCCCTCGACATTCAGCAGAAAAATACATATGCGGCACTGGATGCGCAGATGGATGAGCTGACAGCCCACAGCGTGGCCATATCGGAAAAGCTGGGACGGGAGCTGGACACCTTCCTTGCGGCCAAGGGCATTCCCTTTGACGCGCTCAACGATGACCCGGCTACCATCGCGGAGCTGGAAAAACGGCTGTACGCGCCGCTGAGCAGTACGTTGAGCGCCGCCTCGTGCAGCGGGATATTCTTCTGCCTGAATGTGACCGCCAACACAGAGCTGCCCAACGCGGACGTACTCAGGGCGGGACTGTATCTGCGCTATACAGGGCTTCAGCCTACGGCGGCCTCGGAGCAGGATGCGGTCTGCTTTCGCGGCGCGGCAGAAGCGGCGCGGGGGTTACGGCTTCAGATGCACAACCGCTGGAATCCGGAGCTGAATACCGCGCTGATCCCCGGCAGCGAGAGAGTTTCCGCCAGCCGGGTCGAGCGTCCGGCGGAGGGCAGCCTGTGGGTAAAGCGTACAGAACTGCTGGATACATGGGAATATGTGACGCTGCTGTGCGTGCCGATCCTGGACGGCAGCGGCACCGCGCGGGGATTTTGCGGCATGGAGATCAGCGACCTCTATTTCAGCCTTTCCCACGATACCGTGTCCAGCACCTATGGCAATATGCTGACCCTGCTGGCGCCCATCGACGGCGACAAGCTCGATCTGTCGGGGGCTATGCTGGGCGCTACCAATGGCTCGCGCCTGACGGCCGAGGGTACGCTGCATATCAAGCCGGGGAAATACTATACCGTCTACGCCGATGGCAAGGAGTCCTATCTGGGGCGGCACCGGCTGCTGGACGCCGTCACCTCGGACGGCGTTCCGCTTGCTGTGGTGACGCTTGTGACAGCCAACGCCTTCCGCAGCTATGAACGCAGCTCGCGGATCGCATGGTTTTTGGGATCGGTATTCTTTTTGCTGGCAATGCTGGTTGCCGCAACCGTGCTGTCCCGCCGCTTCGTCAAGCCTATCAACGACAGCCTTGCGGCGGTCAGAGGCGGCACAACGGAGGTGGTGGCCTCCGGTATTTCGGAGATCGACGAGCTGCTGACCATGATCCGTACCCGGCCGGCGGGCGCGCTGCCGCCCGATGTGGAGGCGCGGCTGTGCGGCTTTGCGGAGAGGGCGGGTACGCTGACCGGCATGGAACGTACCATCCTGCAATACTATATGGACGGCTATACCGTCAAGGATATTCCTGAGCTGGCACATATCAGCGCCAGCACGGTAAAGACTCATAACCGCAATCTGTACCGAAAGATGGAGGTAGATTCGTTCGATGAGCTGAAGGTGTATATTGAGCTGTTCGCCAGCTGCGGCCGCAGTGGTGAGCTGCTGAAAAGGTAAGAAAGACGATAGCAGAGTGCACAATCCAAGTTGCATTGGATTGTGCACTCTGTCTACGCCTAAGGGCGATTTTCACGTTTACCGGCAAAATTCACCCTTGGGGTAATAGGAATTTTGCGTAAAACCACATATAAGTGTGTATATAGCTGAGCGTGAGTACGGGAAAGAACTGCGACGTAAGCAAGGAGGGACTGGAATGCGCCGCATCATTAAAGCGTCCATGGAGGACAGATCCTCTATGGAAAGGTTTCAGTTTTCATTGCGCTGTGCGGTATGCGGCTTCCTTTGGGAAAGTCAGCCGGTGTGCTTCTCCAAGGCGGGGATGCAGCCGGAGAGCGAAGGAAAGCGCGTGATTTTTCAGGCGCTGTACCGGCGGGAGCGAGAGGAAGCCTTCGAGTGGGCCGCCACAGAAGCACTGGAGCATTTCAGCCTGTGTCCCATTTGCAAGCGGCTGGTTTGTGACCGGTGTTTCCTGCTGGGCGAGGATATTGACCTGTGTACGGACTGTGCGGCGTTCTTACAGGAGAGCGGCGAGCCGGTAGAGAGCTCATTCGCAAAACACGGCTGAAGTGGAGGAGCTGCCTATGAAATGGAAGGGCTGGATAGGAGGTGTGCTGCTGGTCATGATGCTTTTCGGAACGCTGGGCTGCGGGAAAAAACGCGGCCCTGTAACCGGCGGTATGGTGGACGGCCCCGGCATGATGTATACGCCGGAGGATCAGAGCCCCTTTGCGGGGAAGTGGCAGAGCCGGGACGGCAGCATCGTCATGGAGGTGGAGAGCAGCGACCCGTTTGAGAGCTCCCGCATACAGCTGTTTGTGGACGGCGAGCCGGATTTCGAGTCCGATATGTGGGTGTATCAAACCGGAAGCGTGAAGCTGACGCAGGAGCACAAGAGTATTCTCATGACGGGGACGTTCAGCGGCCTGACGTTCAATCACAAGGAAAACGCTTTCTGCATCCGGTACAGTGACGACAGCGGCTTGAAATGGCTGACGAGAGACGGCGCTGCGTGCAGCGAGGAGGATGTGAGCTTCTCTTACGAGCCGCAAACACCGCCGCCCGCGGCGTGGAGCTGTCCCGCCTGCCATGCAGAGAATGAGGGCGGCTACTGTACCAGCTGCGGCATGGAGAAGCCGCTGACCTGCCGCCGATGCGGCTGGCAGCCGGCAAACGAAAAACTCCCCGCCTACTGTCCCGAATGCGGCCTCCGCCTCAAGTGAGACGTGCCAACATAATAAAGATAACACAGAAACACTAAAAAAACAGGAGGAGACATGATGAAAAGAGTGAGAAAGCCTGCGGCGCTGCTTCTGGCGCTGGTGATGGCACTGACGCTGGCGGCCTGCGGCGGTAAGGGCGGCAGCAAGACAAACCCCGCCGTGGGCAAGTACATCGGCGAGACGGTCCTGTCCTTCGATGAGTGGATGCCCATGGACGACATTTACGATCTGGGCGAAAACTATATTGAGCTGAGAGAGGACGGTACGGGCTGCTTCATGCTGGACGGTGACCCGACGGAGATCGACTGGAAGCTGGATAAGGACGGCGCCCTGACGCTGGACAGGGACGGAGCGATCTGCAACTGCACGCTGAAGGACGGCCTGATCACGGTGAATGACTACTTCGGCTTTGATTTGCAGCTGACGTTCCGTAAGAGCGGAGGCGGCGGTACCGGCAGCGCCAATACCGGCAATACCGACAGCACGGAACTGAGCATTGACGACTTTGCCGAGGTATACGGCGGCGACTGGCACGGCATGGCGGGTCTCACGGATGCCACCGGCGCATTCGAGGAGCTGAACGATACCGCCCATGAGATCCTGGCGCGGCTGGTGTTCGACGGGAACGGAGACTGTCAGGTCTGGCTGGCCATGTATCTGGAGGGAGAGAACGATTTCAACTTTATCGACACGTATGCACGCGTCGTGCCGGATGACGATACCGGTCTGGAGCTGCGGGGTACGTTCATGGGCGGCGAGATGCAGGACGGCATCCTGTCCGTGGACGAGACCGGTGCACTGTATGTCAGCTGCGAGGTGGATTCCGACCTGGTGGACGGCTCTATCAGCCTGCTGGCCAACCTGCGGCATTTGGACGATGAGAACTGGACGGACGAGGATTACATTCCCATGCCGGAGAGCGCCGTGGAGTATTATCGCGGCATGACCTTTATGGAGATCGCCAGCACCTATGAGATCGACACCAGTCTGATCCCCGATGACGGCAGCGGCGAAGTCGCCGCTGCTATCCCCGATGGCGGCGACAACGGCGGTCTGCCGGAGAACTATCCCTTCGAGCGCACCACCTCCAACGGCGAGGGCGAGTACGGCAAGTCCAATCCCAATGCCACCGGCCGGGCGGATCTGGCCACCATGCAGAAGGTGCGTCAGGAGCTGTGGGATATGGGCTCCTCCAAGTCCTCAAAACTGACCTATGACGACATCAAGGCCATGCTGGGCGGCGAGGACGGCATCCCCCATACCGGTATGGATGAGAAGAGCTGGAACAGTGAAAAGCACGCCTACGGCTGGTACAACGGCGAGGGTGACTACTATGTGCTGTACTTCGTGGTGCGTGACGGCAACGAGTACTACACGGCCGCCACGTTCTCCAGCAGCGTGAGAGGCGACAGCTGACGAACGGTACGGAAATCAGAGAAAGGAAGGACGAGATATGCAAGTGACATTGAACGCACTGCCCGCTTCGCTGGCAGAGTTCCGGAACCTGTCCCTGAACACCCCGGACGAGGTGGTGGCGGGCTTCCTGTGCGCGTTGAACCTGTATGTAAAAAACCCCAATGAAGGTGTGGAGGCCATGAACCTCCTGCGAGGGCCCCGTCCTATGACCCCCTATGACAGCCAGTTCCTGCGGGATCGTCTGCGGGGCAAGGAATATCTGCCGCTGGCGTATTTTGCCGGAGCCACGCCTCAGAACAGCTATGTGCCTACCCAGCCTTATGTGCTGAACGTGCTGGCCGACCCCCGTCCGCAGGATATTGAACCGGGCTATCTGCGCCTGTTCATCGCCACACCCGGCGCGGATGCTCCCCGGCCCATCAAGCTGCGGCAGAAGCCCTCCACCGGCGAATGGTTCCTGTGGGAGTATTCCAGTCCCCTCAGCGGCATCCGCATCCCGGCCGCCCAGGACCCCTGGGCCTGAGCCGTGAAGCGGCGGTGGATCGCGCTGGCGCTGCTTCTGGCGCTGGCGGTGAGCCTGACGGCCTGCCAGGTGGAGTTTGCTCCCAGTGGGTCGCCGGGAAACAACGGCGGCACCACGATAGAGACACCGCCCCTGCCCGGCGGCAACACCGACCCGGTGGATGTGACCGATCCGGTGGATGTGACCGACCCGGCGGGCGGCGATGAAGATCCCTCCGGCGGCAACACGGACTACACCATGGAAAAGTACCGGCGGTATCTGGAGGGCGAGTGGGCCGGCGTGGAGGGCGAGATCGAGGGCGATCGGTATAAGCTGGCGGATGAGGAAATGTCCCTGACGCTGACGTTCATGAGCGCTGACGGCGTGACCGAGGACGGGCGCGGCATATGGAGCATGGGCGCATGGTACGACTACACCAACGACTTTGCCGAGATCTACGAAAAGCTGGACCATTTGAATGTGGTGTTCCACAAGGGACCCATGTACTATGGCTGCGCCAACGAGGAGTGGTACGCGGAGCTGGTCGGCGGCCCGGAGAACGTGGAGTACACCGTGACCGTCATCGACAACAACTATCTGGAGCTGTACCGCTATGTGAAGGATTCAGCCATGGTATGGTTCGTCAGCTGCGAGCGGTCGGACGGCCGGTGGATCGAGGAATAGCAAAGGTTTTCCATTATAGGCGGAAATAAATACAGAGAAAAGGAGATTACATAACTATGGGACTGATTAAAGCGGCATTGGGCAGTGCGGGCGGCGTGATGGCAGATCAGTGGAAGGAATTCTTTTACTGCGACGCGATCCCTGAGAATGTGCTGGCGGTCAAGGGCCAGAAGAAGACGAGCAAGCGCTCCAGCAACACCAAGGGCGACGACAACGTGATCAGCAACGGCAGCGTCATCGCGGTGGCGGACGGCCAGTGTATGCTGATCGTGGATCAGGGAAAGATCGTGGATATGTGCGCGGTGGCCGGCGAGTATACATACGATATGTCCTCGGAGCCGTCCATCTTCACCGGCGATCTGGGCGAGGGCATCAAGAACGTGTTCAACAACATGGCCAACCGCTTCACCTTCGGCGGCGAGGCTCCCAAGGATCAGCGTGTCTACTACTTCAACACCAAGGAATTGATCGGAAACAAGTATGGCACCGCCAATCCCGTGCCCTTCCGCGTGGTGGATCAGCGCGCCGGTATCGATATTGATGTGGGCATTCGCTGCTTCGGCGAGTACAGCTATCACATCTGCAATCCCGCCCTGTTCTATACCAATGTGTGTGGCAACGTGGCGGAGGCCTATACCCGAGACAAGCTGGACAGCCAGCTGAAAACCGAGCTGCTGACCGCCCTCCAGCCCGCCTTTGCCAAGATCGGCGAGGATGGCATCCGTTACTCTCAGCTGCCCGGCCATACCATGGAGCTGGCAGACGCACTGAACGAGGTACTCAGCAAGAAGTGGCGTGACCTGCGTGGTATCGAGATCGTTTCCTTCGGCGTGTCCAGTGTGACCGCGGACGAGGAAGATGAGAAGATGCTGAAGGAGCTGCAGCGGAACGCGGCCTTCATGGATCCCACCCGCGCCGCCGCCCATCTGGTGGGCAGTCAGGGCGATGCCATGAAGATGGCGGCCTCCAACACGGCTGCCGGCCCCGCTATGGCCTTTATGGGTATGGGAATGGCCGGTCAGGCCGGCGGAATGAACGCTCAGAACCTGTTTGCCATGGGCCAGCAGCAACAGGCCCAGCAGGCGGTGCAGCCCGCACCTGCCGCTCCCGCCGGCTGGACCTGCTCCTGCGGCCACAGCGGCAACACCGGCAAGTTCTGCGCCGAGTGCGGCCAGCCCAAGCCCGCCCCCGCCGGCGAGTGGAAGTGCGCCTGCGGCGCGGTGAACACCGGAAAATTCTGCGCTGAATGCGGCCAGCCCAAGCCTGCCAGCGACGAGTGGACGTGCGCGTGCGGAACGGTCAACAAGGGCAAGTTCTGCGCCAACTGCGGCCATCCTCGCCCCTGACGATGAAAAAGGTGATGATCGGTCTTCTTGCGCTGGCGTTGGCAGGTGCGCTGACGGTGGGCGGTGTGCGGCTCTATCGTTATCTTGTGACCGACCGGATATCGGATGGTGACGGTATGGTGAACGAGTTTGCAAACGCCTTTCGGGATGGCGACACGCTGAAGAGCATCCGCTGGTCGCAGAGCTCCTCGAACTACGACGACTGCTTCCGCTTTGATCTGGAGGAGACGGACGGTGCGTATACCGTCTCCGGATGGTGCATCGACACCGAGGGCAGCCGAGAAAGGGTAGAGCGGATAGACGCGCCCCTGACGCCGGAGCAATGGGCGGAGGTGGAGGCGTGCCTGCGGGAGAACTGGCATCAGCCGCCCACGGCCTTGCCGGAGGGAATGCTGGTCCTTGACGGGGAGGAGAGCTACCTCTACATCACCAGCCAGAGAGAGGACGAGATCCTCACGGCAGAATACAACGGCGAGTATGAGGACGCCCTGAGGACGCTCCTGCGGGAGCTCCTTATAGGCACGTCCGGGGAATATGCTCCGGCAGAGGAGGAGTAAGCGCACCGTTGCCCGGCAGCCTCAGACGCAGGCGGATCACTACCCGTTATGCGGCGTGAAGCGCGGCGGCAAGAGCTTCTGTCAGAACTGGGGAACACCCCTGTGACAACAACAGATCACCGTCAGCCGGCAGGTATACTGCCGGCCGGTGATAGCGTTAGGAAAGGAGAAAACAATGAACGATTACTACGATTATTACACTTACAGCAGTCCCCCTACCTTTAACCCGCTGCCCACCATTATCTCTCTCGCGTTGTGCGTGTTCGTCCTGGTGTGCATGTGGATCGTTTTCCGGAAAGCCGGTAAGCCCGGCTGGGCAGCCATTGTTCCCTTCTACAATCTCTATGTGCTGTTTGATATCACCTGGGGCAGCGGTATGCGCTTCCTACTGCTGCTGATCCCCATCTACAACATCATTCTGGGCATCCAGACACAGGTTCGGCTGGCCAGAGCATTCGGCAAGAGCGGCGGCTTTGCGGCGGGACTGGTTTTCCTGCCCTACATCTTCATCCCCCTGCTGGCTTTCGGCAAAGAAACATATCAGGGCGTTCCTGTCAAGGCGGCCCCTTATCAGAACAACCCCTATCAGAACAATCCCTATCAGCAGGGCGGCTATTCCCAGCAGCCCCAGCAGCCCTATCAGAATCCCTATTCCCAGCAGCCCCAGCAGGGGCCCTATGGCACCGCGCCTCAGCAGGGCTACCAGCAGCCGCAGTATAACGTGCCCCAACAGGGCTACCAGCAGCCCCAGCAGTCTCAGTATGCTGCGCCTCCCCAGCAGCCCCAGCAGTATGCGGCCCCTCAGCAGCCCCAGCAGTATACGGCACCCCAGCAGCCTGCCCCTCAGCAGCCTGCCCCTCAGCAGACTGTTCCTCAGCAGACTGTTCCTCAGCAGCCGGAGACGGAGACCCGTACCTCCGCTTTTTGCCCCAACTGCGGCGTGAAGAGCAACGGTGAGAAATTCTGCCAGAACTGCGGCGCACCTTTGCACTGATCCTTCCTGCCATAGCTGGACGGAATAACAACTGACGATGTAAAAGAAAGGAAACCTATCATGAAAAAATCGATTGCACTTGTATTGGCCATGTTGATGACGCTGTCCCTCACTGCCTGCGGCGGTGGCGGCAGCAGCGATAAGGGCGGCGCTCTGCCCGGCATTGATATGAAGTCCACGGATACACAGACCGTGACCTCTGACAGAGCAACGCTGGAAGTGCTGAACGAGACATTCTTCACCTATCTGGGCGGCCTGAACTACTTCACTGAAAGTGATGCACAGTCAAAGCTGACCTATGCGGAGCTGAAGGAACATATCGGCGTGGATTGCTCCGAGTACCGGTATGAAGAGGAGTACCAGCGCGGTGTATACACCTGGTACGCCGCCGAGGATGACGCGTGCTGCCTGTCCCTGTTCTTCGGCGACAACGGCAAGCTGATTGCTGCCGGCGCGTATAACCTCAGTCTCTGATCGACACTGGCTGACCGTATTATCTGAACGCCATTTTCCACGGGAGCGGCTAAAGCCGCTCCCGTAGCGGAAAGGAGAGAATAATGGCATCCCAAATTACCAACTATAAATGCCCGGCATGTACCGGCCCCCTGCACTTTGCAGGCGCCTCCGGTATGCTGGAATGTGATTTCTGCGGTGCGAAATATGACGTGGCGCAGATCGAAGCTCTGTACGCGGAGAAAGAGGCCAAGGCCGTGGCCGCCACGGAGCAGGCTAACGCCAAGGCGGAACAGAACCGCCAGAAAATAGCGGAGATGGAGTCCCAGGGCTGGGATACCTCCAGCCTCAACAGCGACTGGGGCGCGGAGGCCGACGGCATGAAGGTCTATTCCTGCCCCAGCTGCGGCGCGGAGCTGATCTGCGACGCCTCCACCGCCGCTACCTCCTGCCCCTATTGCGGCAATCCCACCGTGGTTCCGGGCCAGTTCAGCGGTGCGCTGAAGCCGGACTTCGTCCTGCCCTTCAAGCTCAGCAAGGAGGACGCCGTGGCCGCCCTGAAGAACCACTATAAGGGCAAGCCCCTGCTGCCAAAAGCGTTCACCAATGGCAATCATATTGAGGAGATCAAGGGCGTGTATGTCCCCTTCTGGATGTTTGACGGACAGGCAGAGGGCACCGTGGACTACGAGGGCCATATCACCCACGTCTACGAAAGCGGCGACTACGAGATCACCGAGACGGAACACTATGACGTGCGCCGCGGCGGCTCCATTTCCTTTGAAAAGGTACCGGTGGACGCGTCCAGTAAGATGCCTGACGACCACATGGACTCTATCGAGCCTTACGATTATAAGGAACTGCGTGCCTTCTCTACGGCGTATCTGCCGGGTTTTCTGGCGGATAAGTACGATGTAACAGTGGAGCAGAGCTGCGAGCGGGCGGACGGACGCTGTGCTGCCTCGCTGGAGGGTGCGCTGCGCCGCACCACTACGCAGTACGACGCCTGTATCACCAAGGGCAGAGATATCCGGCTGCGCCGCGGCAAGGTGCATTATGCCCTGCTGCCGGTCTGGATGCTGCACACCAAGTGGAACGACAAGGATTTCCTCTTTGCCATGAACGGCCAGACCGGAAAGCTGGTGGGCGATCTGCCTACGGATATGGGTAAGTTCTGGGCCATCTTCGCCGCCATTGCCGCACCGGTGAGTGCCATTGCGGCGGCAATACTGATGCTGATGTAAGGAGGGCGGCTGAGATGAAAAAAAGAATTCTGACATGTCTGCTGGCCCTGCTGGCGGTGCTGACGATGATGGTTCCCGCGTGGGCGGAGCAGACCGAGGATGACATCTTCATTTACGACACGGCGGGCCTGCTGAACGAGGACGAGTGGCTGGAGCTGGAGCTGTTGGCCGATGAGATCTCATGGCGGTATAGATGCGCCGTGTATATCGTCACCGTGGAAGACTACGAGGACTACGGCAGCGACCCCTACGACGCGGCGGCCAATATCTATAACGGAAACGACTTTGGTATCGGTGAAAACCGCGAGGGCATCATGTTGATGCTGAGTATGTACGACCGGGACTACGATCTGTTCGTCCGTGACGGCGGCACTGCCGAGTACGCAGTCAACAAATATGGACGCCATCAGATGACGGAGGTGTTCCTGGACAACTTCGGCAACAACGACTGGGTGGGCGGCTTCAAGGATTACCTGTCCGCCTGCGACGAGTACCTGAGTCTGGCGGAGCAGGGCCACCCCGTCAGAAAGCCGCTGATAAAGGTGCTGCCTATGGCGCTGGGCATCGGCGTGGTGCTGGCGTTGGCCGTGTGCCTGTTCCTCAAGAGCAAGATGAAGTCCGTCCGGCAGGGCGCGGAGGCGGACACCTATGTGACCGCCGAGGGTCTGAACCTGACGGAGCAGTATGACCGCTACACCCACACCACCAAGACCAGCCGGAAGATCTCCAAGGACAGCGACAGCGGGAGCAGTGACCACTCCGGCGGCGGCGGCTCCAGCACAAGCGGTAAGTTCTGATCGACCAGCGAAAGGAGGGGACAATGAAAAAGAACCTCATTCTCTGTCTGCTGCTGGCTCTGGCGATGATGGTATCGCTGACAGCATGCCAGGTAGAAATTCCCGGCATTGGAACCGTGAATATCAACGACGGCAGCACAGGCGGCAATGCGGGCGGCGATAATACGATCCATACGGGAAGCGACAATGATGAATCCCTTGCCTTGCTGCGGAAGAATATGGCAGAGGTGCCGGACTATATCTTCGCGGTGGCCTACATCAGCAGCGCGGCAGGCGGTCCGGACGATTTTGAGCTTCCAATACAGGAGTGGGTGAGTGAAGCGGCACCGGAGCTGTGTACCCAGTATCCTTTCGTCCGGAATATTCCCCGTGAACGGGTGGTGGGCAGCGGCGGCAGCCTGTTCTGCGTGGTGCCCCGTGATCCCAATGCGTCTGTGGCGGTGAACCGCATCCAATGGAACGAGAAGACTGGCGGCTATGATAACGTTGAGGTGCTCTACCGCAGCGAGAGCGGTGAGCCGATCCTGGTGTTTGCCTGCGCCGACATGGGGGAGTCTATCGATCCCGACACCGAGGTGATCGTGACCAACAGCGGGGAGGAGCCGCTGAAGTGGTATCCCTATTACGGTATAGTGGCGCTGCCCTACTCCTCTGAGGACGGCCGTGAGCTGGGTTACGACTTTACCGTTTACACCGGAAACGACAGCATGGATGGCGGCGATGTGGGCGACGATGGCATGTGGACGGCCCCTACGGCGGAGCAGCTGGCCGCGTACGTCTGGACGTGGCAGGGTGATCTTGCAGAGCAGCCCGCCATGGCCACCATGTCCCTGACACAGGGCAGCGGCGCGGAGCCGGGGCAGATCACCTTCACATGGTGGTATACCAAGGACTACGGCGATCCGCAGGAGATCTATGAGGGCAGCTGGTCCCTGACGGACGGCGGAGAGCATATGGATCTGACCATGACCCGCAGCGGCGGCCGGCAGTATACGAAGGGCGAGCCGCCCACCACGGTGTCGGGTATGTTCCCTGTGCAGGTACCCGCGGCCTTCGATGTCTTCCCGGTGCTGAATGTGAGCGGCGGAGGCGGCGCCTACGGGTTCCCCATCCAGCAGATCCCCTACGAGATTCTCATGTTTAACCCCGCACAGGGATAAGTGACAACAAAACGCAGGAAGGAGGCGACCCATGCGCAACAATGGGAAGAAACTGGTCAGGCTTCTTGCGGCGACGCTGCTGGCCTTGGCCATGACGCTGCCGCTGACAGCCTGTCAGGTAGAGATACCCGGCGTGGGGACGATCAACATCAACGACGGGAATGCGCCGACCGGCGGGAATGCGCCGACCGGCGGGAATACGCCGACCGGCGGGAATACGCCTGACGGAGGCGGTACGAACGGCGACGGTATGGGCGGCGGCGAGCCGGGAGCCTATGACGACTCTCTGGACCTGCTGCGGCAGAAGCTGGATGAACGGCAGCAGGACGAGCGCTTCGCGGTGGCCTATATCGGCGATATCAACGGCAGCCTGAGTGATCTGGCGATCCCTCTGAGGGACTGGATCAACGATACGGCGCCGGAACTGTGCGCCCAGTATACCTTCGTTCGGAATATCCCGCAGGAGCGGGTGGTGGGCGACAGCGGAAGCCTGTTCTGCGTGGTACCCCACGACCCCAACGCCACCGTGGCGGTGAACCGCGTCCGGTGGAACGAGGCGAAGGGCGATTACGATACCGTTGAGGTGCTCTACCGCAGCGAGAGCGGCGAGCCGATCCTGCTGTTTGTCTCCAACGATCTGGGGACTGTCCCCACCGATACCACGGAGCTGCTTTTGACCGACAGTCATCCCGATACCCTGAGCTGGTATCCCATCCCCGGAATAGTGGCGCTGCCCTACGACTATGAGAACGACCGGAAGCTGGCCTATGACTTCACCTTTTACTCGCAGGAGGGGAACGACGGCTTCGGCAGCGACATCGGCTGGACGTGCCCCACAGGCTCCCAGCTGACGCAGGAGATATGGGCGTGGGATGGCAATACGGATAAGCCCGCTCTGGCCACTCTGGAGCTGCACGCCAACAGCAGCCAGGAGGGCGATTGGGGCTCAGCCACCTTCACCTGGTGGTACGAAAGCGACTTCGTCACACCGGAGGAGGTCTATACAGGCGACTGGGGACTGACCGGCAACGGGGAATACTCCGGTGTGATCATGCTGGATCTGACCCGCACCGGCGGCAAAAGATACACGCCCGGCGAGACGGAACGGATCATCTACGATAGCTTCATTGTGCAGGTTCCCATGGCCTTTGAGGACTACACCTATCTGTCCATCGACAAGGGACAGCACGGCTCCTATCTGCCCGTTCAGATAGAGCCGGACACGGTACTTTATTTCTATCCCCAGTGGGGGTGATGCGCGTGCGTGAACACGGGAAGGAGACGATGCCATGCGTAAATGCTGGAAAGGGCTGGCGGTGATCCTTGGGATCGCGATGGTGGCCTTGGCTTTGTTCACTTGGCGCTGTGTGCGCCGGAAAAATAACGACGAATAATGGAGGTAAAACACATGAAAAGAAGCAGAAAAACCGTATTCGCCTTGCTGTTGGCCCTGGTCATGACACTGGGTCTGGCAGCCACCGCATGGGCAACGGAGGGCGACGTAACTGTAGGCCTACCGGATGATTTCATAGAGCAGACTCCTAATGATCCCATGGATCCGTTTGACCTGGAGTATAAGATCCCCTTCACCAAGACGGTAAAGCTGGGCGGCAACACCGGGCCCGGCACGACGGACTTTACGATTGCGGTGTGTCATGTGGGAGCCCACGACTTGCCCTATTATACGGACGTGACATACACGGCTGCCGTCACCACCAACGGCGCGGGCAGCTATAACGGCGAGCTGGTCATCAGCGGCCCGGCGGATAAGGTTGGTGAGTTTTTCAGCGAGGGCTTCTACGTCCGCGAGGTGAATGATAACCTTTCGGGATGGACGTATTCCGATGCGGTGTGGTATGTGAGCCGCGAAAGGAAAATCTTCCCCGCCAGGATGGAGACCACAGCCAATGGGGATTTTTATGAAGCGATCAACAATGCCGATGCGGAAAGTAAGATGACCTTCGAGAACATCTACACGGAGAATCTTCGTACGGTTGAGATCCCCTTCACCAAGACGGTAAAGCTGGGCGGCAACACCGGCCCCGGCGAGACTGACTTTACGATTGCGGTGTGTGATGTGAATGCCCATGACTTGTCCTATTATACGGATGTGAAGTACACCGCTGCCGTCACCACTACCGGTGCGGGCGACTATGACGGCAAGCTGATCATCAGCGGCCCGGCGGGGAAGGTCAGTGAGTTTGTCAGCGAGGGCTTCTACGTCCGTGAGGTGAACGATGGCCTTCCGAAATGGACGTATTCCGATGCGGTGTGGTATGTGAGCTCCGAAGGGGAGATCTTCCCCGCCAAGATGGAGAAAACAGACAATGGGGAATTTTATGATGTGATCAACAATGCCGATGCGGTAGGTAAGATGACCTTTGAGAACATTTATACCCGCAACACCTCCTATACTACCCCCGATGAGAAGCCGATCGCCTCTCCCAAGACCTTTGACGCCGGTGTGGCGCTGTACGGCGTAAGCGCCCTGCTGTCGCTGACCGGAACCGCGCTGGTCATCAAGCGCAAGAATGGCTGATTGACCGATACGCATTTCCTTTGAGAGCAATCTGCAAACACCTCATCTAAAATAGCCATAAGGCGGCGGACAAGTGATGTCCGCCGCCTTATGGCGCGTATCCCTCCTTGCGGGGAAACCTCTGCTTGTCAGTCCATATCGGCGGCGAGCGCCTTGTCGATTTGGGCTTGCAGTGCCTCCGCCTGCTTCTTTTCCGTAACAGCACCCACGATGGGGTCACCCACGATGTTGCCGTTCCTGTCAACCACATAGGTGGTGGGATAGGCAAAGATGCTGGCGGTGAACTTGCCTGCCTCTCCATCGGAAGCAAAATACACGTTCTGATAGGTCGCGCCCTTCTTGGAAAGTACATCCTTCGCCTCCGCGATCGCCGATTCATCGCCGTCTAGCGTGAAGGTGTTGACGCCGATGAGGGCGCCGCCCTTCTCCACAAGCTCCTTGTTCAGCGCATCCAGCTCGCCAAGCTCTCCTACGCAGGGATTGCAGGTGGTAAACCAGAAATTCACCACGGTGACGGCGTTGGCAGAAAACAGAGTGCTGCTGTCCACATCGTTTCCGTCCAGATCCTTGCCCTCAAAGGCGGGAAACTTCTGCATACTGCCATCGTCAGGCGGCGTGGTCATATCGCTGCCCGCTGGTACGCTCATGCTGCCATCCTCTGCGGGCGTTCCGGATAAGCTGGGGAATTTTTCCTCCAATGCGGCCAGCCGGTCCTCGATATTTTTGATTTCCGTGGCTTTTTCCTTCAGCAGCTCGTACTCCTCGTCGGTGAACTGCTCCTTGGCGGCTTCAATGGTGCTCAGCAGAAATTCGCCGTAGTTTTTGCCGTCCTCCATCATGGCCATGCCCTTGTCGGCGGACAGAAAGACCTTCTCCCACAGCTCGGTGTTCTCCGCCTGGATGGCGTTCTCCTGTGCCATCAGCTCATCGTACAGCGCTGCCGCCTCCTCGGCGGTCTGCGGCTCCTTGTCCGTGTCCTCATTCCTCTCCGCCTGCTTCGCGCCGCAGGCGACCGTACCGGCGGCCAGCACCAGCGCCAGCAGCAGTGTGATGATTTTCTTTACGTTCATTTTGTTCCCTCCGTTTTTAATTCATTTGCAGGTTCTTTTTTGCCGTCTCCAAAGCCGTAGCGGAAGCTGACGGCACTGGTGGGACAGGCGCGGACGCACATCCCGCAGCGGATGCACTCGGTGTGGTTGGGCGTCTTTGTCACGTCCACATCCATCTTGCAGGCTCTGGCGCATTTCCCGCAGGAGACGCATTTGTTCCTGTCTACCTTCATCTGGAACAGGGATACCCGGTTGAACAGCGCGTAAAACGCACCCAGCGGGCACAGCCACTTGCAGAAGGGCCGGTAAAATACGATACTCAGCACGATCACTGCCAGCAGAATACTGAATTTCCAGGTAAACAGGCTGCCCAGCGCCGCCCGGATGCCGGAATTGGCGAGGGACAGCGGAATGGCGCCCTCCAGCACGCCCTGGGGGCAGAGGTACTTGCAGAAGAAGGGGTCGCCCATGCCCACGTCGTTCACAAGGAACGCCGGCAGCAGGAAGACCGTCACCAGCAGAACGGCGTATTTGAGGTATCGCAGCGGCTTCAGCTTTTTTGTAGAGAGCTTCTTCGTGGGGATCTTATGCAGCAGCTCCTGAAACCAGCCGAAGGGACACAGAAAGCCGCAAATAAAGCGCCCCAGCAGCACGCCCAGCAAAATGAGAAAACCTGTGATATAATAGGAGAAGCTGAACTTGGAAGACCCCACCACAGCCTGAAACGCCCCGATGGGACAGGCGCCGGATGCCGCCGGGCAGGAATAGCAGTTCAGTCCCGGCACGCAGATGGTCTTCCCCACCCCCTGATACAGTCCGCCCTTGAGGAAATTCGGCAGGTGCAGGTTGGTCAATAAGGTCGCCCCCGCCTGTATCCAGCCCCGGAAGCGGGACATGGTCTGCGAAACACCTGAAAACTTTTTACCCAATGCCCACACACTCCAGACATAGTTTGATGGCTTTGCTCAGCACCGTCGCTGCCTCGCCCCGCCAGACGCCGAAGCACAGCATGGCCGCGCCTGCCAGCAGCAGCGTGACCTGCGCCGCCTTTTTTCCACGGTTCAATTTTCATCACCCTTCCTGTTTTCTGCCGCCATCATAGTACAAAAGAGTTAAAGTCTCTGTTAAGAACGAAAATTTTGCGCAAACATTATTTGCTTTTGCGATAATAATGAACAAGGTGGAATTTTATCATCGCCCCGCTGGAGATGCAAGGCTTCGGCCGTGTTTTCTATCAAGCTTACGAAACGACATGAGGTGCCGTTATGAAAATGAAGGGCAAGCCGCAGGCGAAGCAATATGTTATCTACTCCCGTAAGTCCAAATTTACCGGGAAGGGCGAAAGCATCGAGAACCAGATCGAGCTGTGCCGCCAGTATATCGCCATGCACTTTGGCGAGGATGCGGCGGAAAACGTGCTGGTCTACGAGGACGAGGGCTTTTCCGGCGGCAATCTGGAGCGCCCGCAGTTCAAGAAAATGATGAAGGACTCCCAGAAGATCGCCTTTGCCGCCATCGTGGTCTACCGCCTCGACCGCATCAGCCGCAACATCGGCGACTTTGCCAAGCTCATCGAGGATTTGGGCGACCGGCACATCGGCTTCATCTCCATCCGCGAGCAGTTCGACACGTCCTCCCCCATGGGACGCGCCATGATGTACATTGCGTCCGTGTTCTCCCAGCTGGAACGGGAGACCATCGCCGAGCGCATCCGGGACAACATGCACGAGCTGTCCAAGACAGGACGCTGGCTGGGCGGCACGACGCCCACGGGCTACGCCTCGGAGAGCCTGTCCAGCGTGACGGTGGACGGCAAGGTGAAGAAAGCCTGCAAGCTCAAACCCATCCCGGAGGAAATCCAGCTGGTCAAGACGATCTTCGAGGTGTTCATGGAGACCGGTTCTCTCAGCAAGACCGACCAGTATCTTTTGGAGCATCGCTGTGTCACGAAGCGCGGCAAGCAGTTCACGCGCTTTGCCATCCGGGGCATTCTGACCAATCCAGTCTATATGATTGCCGACGAGACGGCGTATCAGTATCTGAAAGAAAACAATGTTGACCTGTTTGCCGAATGTTCGGAATTCGACGGTGAGCACGGCGTCATGGCATATAACCGCACCCTTCAGCGCCCCGGCAAGGCGAATCAGATCCGTCCCATGGAGGAATGGATCGTGGCGGTGGGCAAGCATCCGGGCATCATCGCGGGCAGCGATTGGGTGCGGGTGCAGGCCATGCTGGATGTCAACAAATCCAAGAGCTACCGCAGACCCCGCAGCAACGTGGCGCTGCTGTCCGGGCTCCTGCGCTGCGGCGAATGCGGCGATTATATGCGCCCGAAGCTGACCAACCGCAAGAATGCGGACGGTGAGCTGATCTACACCTACATGTGCTCCACCAAGGAGCGCAGCCACGGCACGGTCTGCTCTATGAAAAACTGCAACGGCAATACGCTGGACGCTAAAATCATCGAAGAAATTCGTAAGCTGTCCGCCGACAAGGAGACCCTTACCCGGCTGCTGGCGCAGACCAAGAAGGTCATCAGCGGCAGCAAGGAGGGGTACGACGCGGAGCTGGCGCTGCTCCGGGAAAAGCACACCGAAACGGAAGATCGTATCAAGCGGCTGGTGGAGTCCCTGTCCGTTGCCAGCGACACCTCCGCGAAGTACGTCATGGAGCAGATCGACGCGCTCCATCAGGAGAGCGAGACTCAGCAGGCAAGACTTTCCGAGCTGGAAGCCCTCACCGAACAGAGCCGGATGCTCCATCAGGAGTTCGCCTTCCATCAGGAAATGATCGAATCCTTTGCCAGCGCAGTGGATTCTGCCACGCTGGAGGAAAAACGCCGCCTGCTGCGCACCATCGTCAAAAAGGTGGTCTGGGACGGCAAAAACGCCTATGTTTACCTCTTCGCGGAGGATGGAGAGGCGGATTTGCCACCCATTGACCAACCTATGTATCCGTTGGGAGAGGATAGCGAATGAGATCCTGATGCACTTTCGGGCGCAGCGGAAGCTGCAGGGCGAGGTGTCGCTGTCGGACACCATCGAGACGGGGCCGGAGGGCGATGCCCTGTACCTCAGCGACGTGGTGGGCGAGGACGACACCATGCTGGAGGAGCTGCAGGACAAGGAGAACCGCGTGCTTATCCGGCGGCTGGTGGCGGAGGTGCTGACGGAGCGGGAGGCGGACATCATCCGGCGGCGCTACGGTCTGGACGGACGGCTGCCGCAGACCCAGAAGCAGGTGGCGGCGCTGTACGGCATCAGCCGGAGCTATGTGTCCCGCATCGAGAAGAAGGCACTGGGGAAGCTGGAGGAGGCGCTGCAGGGGCGGATATAGAGTCGGAGAACGCAGAGTTTCTTTTGAAGAAAGATATTTCTCGAGAAAGTAAAAACTGAAAAAACGCAAAACTTTTTAACGGATATTTGACAGAAAGCACGCCGTTTTAAAGAAAAAGAAACGGCGTCTGGTCATATTGCATGAGAACTTATCCGCAGGATGCGGGAAATTCTCTTATGGCGGATATTGCCATCCCGGCGGGGGAACGGGTATAATACAGCATAGAGTGACATGCCTGTTTGGGAGGATACAAAAGGAATGAGAAACATCAAATGCGGCGTGGCGGATATCCGCCGGCGTGTATTTGCCGAGGTGGCGAAGCTGGCCTACGAGGGCGGGGACTACACCCGCATCGAAAAGCTGCCCTATGAGATCGTGCCCGGGGAGATCGGACGCCAGCGGGAGTCGGTATTTCTGGAGCGGGCCATCGTGGGCGAACGCATCCGGCTGGCGATGGGCCTGCCGCTGCGGCCGGTGACGGAGCACACGCTGCTGTCCGACGGCGTGGAGGAGAGCGCCATCGCGGAGAAATACTACGATCCCCCGCTGATCAACGTCATCAAATACGCCTGCAACGCCTGTGCGCCTACTCACTACGAGGTGACGGGGGCGTGCCAGGGGTGCCTTGCGCGCCACTGCCAGCACGCCTGCCCCAAGGGGGCCATCAGCACCGAGCGGGGCCAGGCTGTCATCGACCAGAGCAAGTGCATCAAGTGCGGCAAGTGCCGGGAGGCCTGCTCCTATCAGGCCATCATCAAGTTCACCCGTCCCTGTCAGGAGGCCTGCGGCATGCACGCCATCGGGCAGGACGAGTACGGGCGGGCGGACATCGACTACGACAAATGCGTCAACTGCGGCATGTGCCTGGTGAACTGCCCCTTCGGCGCCATTGTGGATAAGGGCCAGCTGTTCCAGCTGATCCACGCCATCAAGAAGGGCGACAAGGTGGTGGCCATCATTGCGCCGGCCTTCTGGGGCCAGTTCGGCGACAACGTGACGCCGGGCCAGATCCGGGAGGCCATGAAGCTGCTGGGCTTCGACGCGCTGGTGGAGGTGGCTATCGGCGCCGACCTGTGCGCCATCGAGGAGGCGGAGGAGTTCCTGCGGGATGTGCCGGAGAAGCAGCCGTTTATGGCGACCTCCTGCTGCCCGGCATGGTCCGTCATGGCCAAGAAGGAATTTCCGGGCTTTGCGCCCTACATCTCCATGACCATGACGCCCATGGTGCTGACGGCCCGGCTGCAGAAGCAGAAGGACCCCGGCTGCCGGGTGGCGTTCATCGGCCCCTGTGCCGCCAAGAAGCTGGAGGCCAGCCGCCGCTCCATCCGCAGCGATGTGGACTTCGTGCTGACGTTTGAGGAGCTGCGGGGCATGTTTGATGCCAAGAACATCGACTTCTCCCAGATCGGGGACACGGCGGCGCACTACGAGGCGTCGGCGCCCGGCGTGGGCTTTGCCGCCGGCGGCGGTGTGGCCAAGGCGGTGGAGGATGTTATCCACCGGCTCCATCCGGGGGTGGAGGTCAAGACCGTGGCGGCGGAGGGACTGGAGGAGTGCCGCAAGATGCTGCGCATCGCCCGGACGGGTAAGTACGACGGCTATCTGCTGGAGGGCATGGCCTGCCCCGGCGGGTGCATCGCCGGCGCCGGTACGGTGCAGCCGCCGGAGAAGTCCCGGCGGAACCTGGAGCGCTACAAGCAGGCGGCGCCCATGAGCAACCCCATGGACACCCCGTATCTGGAGGACATCCATCTGGTGTACGAGGACCCCGAGGAGTGGGGCCGCGTGGGCCGGCACTGAGGACCGATACAAGACGAAAGACCCCCGCGCCGTTCAAAACGGCGCGGGGGTTTTGCATCTCAGCCGTTGCCGCCCAGCACGACACGGTAGTAGTCGTACTGAATGAGCAGCTTGGCGTAGGTGTATTTCGTGGAGACAAGACGGTTGATGCTGTCCACATAGCCGTCCTCCACCGTGATGCCGGGGGTGGGGGTGAAGGTGCTGGTGGGCGCCTCGTAGACGCCGGCGGCGGTGGCCCAGCTGTTGCCGGCGGCAGTAGGCAGGATCACCAGCGGGAAGGAGCCGGCGGCACTGGCGGGGTTATAGCTGTCGTCCAGAATGTCCCGGCCCGACAGGAGCCGGGAGTCGTAGGACAGGCCGAACAGATTGCTGAGGGTGGGCACGATGTCCACGGCGCTGCAGGGAACGTCCACCGTTACCGGCTCCTTCATGCTGCCGCACCAGAGGATCAGGGCGTTGCGGTAGCGGGAGGTGTCCAGATCCGTGTCCTGCCGGCCCGTCAGCTCGGCGTAGTAGTCCACGTCCGTCTCCGCCAGGGCGTAGGGATAGTGGTCGGCGGACAGGCAGATCACCGTGTCATCGGCGATGCCCCTGGCCTCCAGCTGCTCCACCAGATAGGTCAGAGCGGCCTCCAGCTCCAGATTGGCGGCCACATAGGCCTGCACCGGCGCGGAGGCGTCGGGATAGGCGGCCTGTGCGGCGGCGCGGTTCTTGGCGGACATGGACTGGCCCCAGTTGTAGCTGCCGTGGCCGCTGACGGTCATATAGTAGGCGTGGAAGGGCTGACCGGTGGTGAGGTAGGTGTCCACATAGCTGTCCAGCGTGGCCTCCAGCATCTCCAGATCGGAGTAGGGCCAGCCGCCGCCGGGGTTGGGGAGGTCGAGGCCAGAGCCGATGCCCTGGTAGTCATAGCCCAGATTGGGGTGGGTGGCGTCGCGGCCGTAGTAGTTGTAGGTGTTGTTGTGCCACGCCGGGGTCTGGTAGCCCAGCGCGCGGAACTGATTGCCCAGCGTCAGCGGCATGTAGTCGTAGCGGCTGGCCCAGAAGCTGACATCGCCGTTGACCCAGGTGGGCAGCAGGCCAGTGAGGACGGCGTACTCGCCGCCGGTGGTGGACTGGCCCCAGCCGGGCTGGTAGTAGTTGGTGCAGACGAAGCCCTCGTGGGTCAGGCGGTACAACGTGGGGGTCAGCTCCTCGGAGATGAACCACGGCGAGAAGGATTCCGCCGTCAGCAGGATCAGGTTCTTGCCCTGGAACATGCCGGTGTACTGGTTCTGGCGGGAGGGGGTGCGGGAGGCCACATAGCGGTGGAGAGAGGCCAGCGTACTGTCGGACGCGGCGTCCGCCAGAGCGGTGAAGTCAATGTCCAGCGCGTTGCAGCCGTAGTCCGTGGGTGTCGGGTCCGTGGGGGCCGGGGTGGGGTCCGCCACAGGCTCCTCCGGCTGGGGCAGAGGCTCCAGCGGCGGCGTGGGTGTGCCGGTGAGGGCGTAGGTCAGTTCCAGACGGAGGCTGACGCCCAGTCCGAACCGGGACACGGCGCTGTCGGCGTTGTAGTCGTAGGTGTAGAGGGCGGCGTTGGGGCCGAAGCGGCACACCGCCGCGGCGCTGCCGATGGTCACGGCGGAGATCACAGCCACGAACAGCAGGGCCGGACGGCTCATCCGGAGGTCCTGCACGATCAGGCGGCGCAGGAGGATGGCCAGCACGAAGGGCACCAGCGCCAGCAGGATGAAGGGCAGCCGGGGCAGCACCACATCGGGGATGGTACCGGCGAAATCGCTGATGACATGGCCGGTCATGGTGACCATGAACGTCATGGCGAAGTAGGATTTGAAGTAGCTCTTGCAGCAGTACTCGATGCAGACGTACACCGACCAGAGGAAGATCACGGCCAGCCCGGCCCAGCGGGTGCCTTTGCGCCACGGCAGCAGGTTGGCCAGCAGGCTCAGCAGCAGGCCGCCGCCCAGCGCCGACAGGGCAATGGGCAGCAGCGCCGTGTCAAAGAAGGACACGGTGGTATCGAAGGCCCGCAGCAGCAGCTCGTGATACAGCAGCGCCAGCGGGAAATAGATCCAGTTCAGGGGGCCCCGGGGGACGCCGGAGGTGTCCAGCCGGGAGGGGACGTGTTCGGGCATGGTGTGTTCCGCCTTGTTGATGCCGGCAGTACCGGCAGAATACACCTTATTCTAACACGGTGCGCGGAAAACTGCAACTGCCGATTCAGTCATCCCAGCCGACTTTTCCCCGGTGGCCGAAGGAGATGGCGTCCCGGCCGTATTTGCCGCGGATGGCGTCCATGGCGGACTCCAGCTGCTCCTGCCGCTGGTCGCGCCGGGGCGCGTCACCGGCCAGCAGGTCCAGCTGCTGGTAGGAGTCGGCGCTGTCGGTGATATACAGGGCGGTGACGGACAGCAGGCGGATGGGGGTAGGCGCTTTCCAGAGGTGTTGGGTCAGCTCCAGCGCCGCGTTGTAGATGTCCCGCATCAGGTGGGTAGGGCCGGGCAGGCGCATCTGGCGGCTGACCGTGCGGAACTGGGCGTCCCGGACGCCCACGGACACGCCGCCGCAGTACAGCCCCTGCTGCCGCAGGCGGGCGGCCACGCTGTCGCTGAGCATTTGCAGGCCGCCGCGCACCTGCTCCCAGCGGGTCAGGTTCTCCGGGAACGTGGTGCTGTTGCCCACGGACTTCACCTGCTCCTGCTCATGCTGGGGGCGGACAGGGGCGTCGTCCAGCCCGTTGGCGTAGCGGTGGAGCTGCACGCCCGTCTTGCCCATGAGCTGCTCCAGCATCTCCGGCTTGCACGCCGCCAGCTGCCCGATGGTCTCCACACCGTACTGCGCCAGTGTGCGCCGGGCGGCGCGGCCCACATACAGCAAATCGCCCACCGGCAGCGGCCACACCATGTCCCGCCAGTTCTCCCGGGAGATCACGGTGGTGGCGTCCGGTTTCTTGTAGTCGCTGCCCAGTTTGGCAAACACCTTATTGAAGGAGACGCCCACGGAGATGGTCAGCCCCAGCTCCTGCCGCAGGCGGCTGCGGGGCGTCGCCGCCGAACAGGTGGAGGCTGCCGGTCACGTCCAGCCAGCTCTCGTCGATGCCGAAGGGCTCCACCAGATCGGTGTACTGTCCGTAGATGGTGTTGACCCGGCGGGAGTAGTCGGCGTACAGGATGTGGTGGGGCGGCAGAAGGACGAGGTGGGGACACTTCTGCTTGGCTTGCCACACCGTCTCCGCCGTCTGGACGCCCATTTTCTTGGCGGGCTCGTTTTTGGCCAGAATGATGCCGTGCCGGGAGGCGGGGTCGCCGCAGACGGCTACCGGCACATTTTGCAGCGCCGGCTTATCCAGCAGCTCCACCGACGCGAAAAAGCAGTTCAGGTCGCAGTGGAGAATGATGCGGTCGGCCATGGCGGGCCCTCCCTTCAAATGGAATGTTTGTTCTATTATAGCACGAGGCGCGGCGTTTGAAAAGAGGAAAAAAGCGGCGGACGCGCCTTGCGCGTCCGCCGCTTGGAAAATTTTTGCCGCCGGGATGCTTATTTGTGGAGCAGGGGACTGAGGGGCTTGTAGATCAGGAAGCACAGCGCCACGTCCAGCAGGCCCTTGCACAGGGTAAAGGGTACGTTGAACACCAGCAGGCAGTTGAACAGGGCGTTGCCGGTGGGGACATGGGCCACGGTGCCCAGAATGGCCTCGTACATCCCCACGATGCCCTCCAGCGGCAGGCCGTACAGCACCACATAGGCGGGGTAGACGATGAAGTAGTTCAGGGGCAGGCTGATGAGCGCCATGGCGGCGGCGCCGGCCACAGAGCCCCACAGAGCGCCGGAACGGTTCTTGTGCTTCTTGTAGATGATACCGGCGATGAAGGCGAAGGTAGCGCCCAGCAGGAAGTTGGACAGCTCGCCCACGCAGGCGCTGGAGCCGAAGGGCAGGTGCAGCAGGTTCTTCACAAACTGGATGGCGACGCCATAGACGGGGCCGAGGGAGAATGTGCCAAGCAGGGCGGGCAGGTCGGAGATGTCCAGCTTGACGAACGCGGGCATGACGGGGATGGAGAACTCCACGAACTGGAGGACGGCGGCCACCGCTGCCAGCAGGGCGGCGACCGCGATACGATGGGTCTTTTGCTTCTGAGCCATAAAAAAACACTCCTTCTTGATGATAAACACCCGGAAAATTGCCTTCCAAGGTGTACGCATCAAAAAAGAGCATTACAAAAATGCCATACACGCCTTCTCTCATCCAGACTATACTGTCGGTACCGGAATCGCACCGGTTCCTGCGGCTCACGCCGCTCGCGGACTATACCGCCGGTGGGGAATCACACCCCGCCCCGAAGACAAATATGCGGTTGTTTTCGACTCATATGATACACCATGCTCCCGCAAAATGCAACTGTTTTCTTTATGGGCTCGGAACATATCGCGTATCGGAAAATAATTATCGAATTACGATAAATAATGATTGACAAACGATATGCACTGTGCTATGCTGACCACAGAAAGGATGTGGTGATATGAAGCGTATCGAGCATAAGAGGCTGGCAGCGCTGCTGCGTATCGGCCTTGTGATCGCGGCGGTGGTATGCGCGGCCATCTTCTTCTGGTTCCTGCCGGAGCTGGGACGAGGTATCGCCGAGGCCGACCCGGAGTTTGCGTGGGCGTTCTGGCCGTGCCTTGCCTTTGCATGGCTGTTCGCCGTGCCGGTATGCTGGGCGATGGCCCTGATGTGGGCGGTCTTTGGCCGCATCGGACGGGGCGAGGCGTTTTGCCGGGAGAACGCACGGGCGCTGCGTACCGTGTCCCGTCTGGCGTTTTGCGACGCGGTACTGGTGCCTGTGGGCGTGATCGTGCTGGGGCTGCTGGGCGCCGGCTCACCGGGACTGACGGTGATCCTCATGCCCGCCGGCACCATGGTGTGCGCGCTGGTGGGCGTGATGGCCATGGCACTGGGCCGTCTGGTGGCGGACGCGGCGGCGCTGCAGGACGAGAGCGACCTGACGGTGTGAGGTGGCGGTATGATCGTATTTCATATAGATGTGATGCTGGCAAAGCGGAAAATGAGCCTGACGGAATTGAGCGAGCGGGTGGGCATCACCATGGCGAACCTGTCCATCCTCAAGACCGGAAAGGCCCGGGCGGTGCGGCTGGAGACGCTGGACCGGCTGTGCGCCGCGCTGGACTGCCAGCCGGGGGATCTGATGGAGTTCCTGCCGGACGAGGCGGAATGACCCCTTTACAAAGTCCGGCTTTTTGGGTACAATAAGCGGCGGAAGGCAGGTGACGGCATGGGGCCGAGACAGATGTCCGTGTGCTTTTCCGGCTACCGGCCGGAGAAGCTGCCGTGGGGCGACGATGAGTCCGATCCCCGGTGCGCCGCACTGAAAAGGCGGCTGTACGACGCGGCGGAGAGCGCCTGCGCCCAGGGATACCGCCATTTTATCTGCGGCATGGCGCGAGGCGTGGACTTCTACGCCTGCGAGGCGGTGCTGCTGCTGCGGCGGGACTCCCCCGACGTGACGGTGGAGGCCGCCATCCCCTGTCCCAGCCAGCCGGAGGGCTGGCCGGAGGCGGAGCGGGCGCGCTGGCAGTCGCTGGTGGATCGCTGCGACTACGAGACGGTGGTGCAGGACCACTACGACGCCGGGTGCATGCAGCGGCGGAACCGGTACATGGTGGATCACGCCGCCATGCTCATCGCCGTCCATGACGGACAGTCCGGCGGCACACGGCGCACCATCGAGTACGCCATGCGGCGGCGGCTGGATGTGGTGATCCTGCCGCCGGTGGAAAACACAAAGGAGACATGACCATGACAACGTATACCTATATGACAAAGGGCGTCTGCTCCCGCAGCATGACAGTGGAGTTGGAGGACGGCGTCATCCGCGATGTGCGCATCGAGGGCGGCTGCAACGGCAATCTGCAGGGCATCAGCCGCCTGGTGGTCGGCATGAAGGCGGAGGACGCCATCGCACGGATGAAGGGCATCCAGTGCGGCGGCAAGCCCACCTCCTGTCCCGACCAGCTGGCCACGGCGCTGACCCGGGCGCTGGAAAAGGAGAAGCAATGACAGAAAAAGACGACGGCGCAGCCGTCGTCTTTTTTACGTTTCAAGGGGGAACAGTGTCCACGGCCAGTTCTCCGGCGGGGGACAGGTCACGTCCACCGGTCTGCCGGTGACGGGATGGGTGAAGGCTATGCGGTACGACCACAGCGCCGTGGTGCAGGGAGCCTTGCTGCCGTAGCGGATGTCCCCCAGCAGCGGCAGGCCCCGGGAGGAGAACTGCACGCGGATCTGGTGGGTGCGGCCGGTGTGGAGCCGGACGCCCACCAGCGTCAGTTCCTCCGTGCTGGCCAGGGTGGTGTAGTCCAGAGAGGCCTCCCGGACGCCCTTGCGCATCCGCTTGACCACATAGCTCTTGTTCCTGGCGGCGTCCCGGAACAGCAGGTCCGTCAGGGTGGCGGACGCCTCCTGCGGGCGGCCCCGCAGCACCGCCAGATACTCCTTGGTGATGCGGCGCTCCGCCACGGCGGCGGTGAGCTTTCCCGTCACCTCCCGGCGGCGGGAGAACAGCATGACGCCGCCCACGATCTTGTCCAGCCGGTGAACGGTGGCGATGTAGTCGGGCTTGCCCTGCGCCCGGTAGTGCTGCCGCAGCAGGGCGGGCATGCAGGCGGCGGTGTCACTGTCCTCCGACAGGACGCCCACGGGCTTGACGCAGAGGACGAGATGCGCGTCCTCGTACAGGATATGTAAGTCCTCCATGGCTCAGCGGCGGCGTCCGCGGTAGGCGTGCTGGCGGTAGCGCTTGCTGGACGCCTTGCCGTAGCGGCGGGTGCGGCCATACAGCCGGAACCAGACCAGCGCGGCGGTGACCAGCACCACCAGTACGATGGCGATGATCTTCACCGGCGTCCGGGAGAAGAACTGGCCGATGGCCTTTTTGGCCAGCAGGAAACGGCTGGCGGACACATCGGCCACGGCCAGCAGCGGAACGGTGACGTAGTCCGTGCCGTCATAGGAGATGGTGATGGTGCCCAGCTCGTCCCCGGCGGCAACGGGGGCGTCCACGGACTCCACGCAGTCCACGGTGCGCTGGAGCTGCGCCAGCTCCAGATCCTTGGGCAGCACCGCCTCGGCGGTGTAGGCCGGATGGACGGCCACGGTGGCCACCTCATTGCTCAGGGCCACGGGCACCTCGCAGATCAGCTCGTTCTCCTCCAGCACCGTGCGGTCGGCGAAGTTGTCAAAGCCCCAGTCGAACAGCCGGGCCGTCTCGGTAAAGCTCTCCACACGGCTGCCGCCGGTCTCGGTCTTGACCTCCTCGCAGCCCAGCACCACGCTGATAAGGGTGCGGCTGCCCCGGATGGCGGAGGACACCAGACAGTGGCCTGCCGCGTCGGTGGTGCCGGTCTTGATGCCCTGTGCGCCGGAGTAGAGGTAGCCGGTCATGCGCCAGTTGGAGATCAGGGCGTTGGTGCTGTGGAGCTCCCGCTCCTTATCCGTCATGTTGGTGGCGGGCACGGTATAGGCCTTGGTATTGACGATGGTCATGAACACGTCGTGCTTCATGGCCTCCCGGGTGATGAGGTAGATGTCCCACGCAGAGGAGTAGTGACCGGACTGGGTGAGGCCGGTGGTGTTGGCGAAATGGGTGTTCTCGCAGCCCAGCTCCTGGGCCCGCTGGTTCATCTTCTCCACGAAGGCGTCCACGGTGCCGGACACGGCCTCGCCCAGGATGTTGCACGTCTCGTTGGCGGAGATCACCAGCATGCAATACAGCAGCTGCTCCACCGTCAGCGTCTCGCCCACCTGGATGTCGGCGGTGCTGCCGTCCTCCACCATGCCCTTCATGGAGGTCTGGGAGGCGGTGACCTCCTGGTCCATGCGGAGCTGGCCGCGGTCAACGGCCTCCAGCACCAGCAGGGCGCTCATGACCTTGGTGATGCTGGCCATGGGCAGCTCCTCGTGGATGTTCTTGCCGTACAGGACGGTGCCGGAGCCGCCGTCCACCAGAATGGCAGCCTTGGCGTGGATGTCCGGATCCTCCAGCGCCAGCGCCTGGGGCGTGAACAGGGCGCACAGGAGGCACGTCAGTAAAAAAACGGATAAAAAGCGGCGGATTTTCATAGATTTTTTCTCCATGTATGTTATAATATCGTGGGATACGGCGGACAGGCGCTGCCCGCCGGAAACTGCAAATTCCATTATACGCGAAAATCTGGGGGGAGTCAACCGTGGACGGGCGGATAAAACTGTCAAGAACAGACGTCTTTCTGCTGGCGCTGACGGCGCTGTTCCTGCTGGCGATGGGTGCCGTGTACCTCCTGACGCCGCACACCGTGCGGGAGGACTACACCGTGGAGGCGCTGACACCGGCGGCGGAGCAGGCAGAGGATAAAGTGAACATCAACACGGCGGATGCGGACGAACTGGACGCGCTGCCGGGGATCGGGCCGGTGCTGGCCCGGCGGATCATCGACTGGCGGACAGCCAACGGGCCCTTTACCGACCCGGAGCAGCTGCTGGAGGTGGACGGCATCGGGCAGGCCACGCTGGACGGCCTGCGGGACCATATCACAACGAAGGAGACACGGGAATGAAAATATTGGTAGTGGACGACGAGAAGCTGCTGGTCAAGGGCATGAAGTTCAATCTGGAAAATGAGGGCTACGAGGTGGTGCCCGCCTATGACGGCGCCTCCGCCGTGGAGCTGGCCCGGAAGGAGAACTTTGACCTCATCGTGATGGACGTGATGATGCCGGGCCTGTCCGGCGGCGATGCCTGCATGCAGATACGGGAGTTTTCCGATGTGCCCATCATCCGGCCCCCCGCCCGCAGCGAGGACAGAGACAAGCTGATGGGCTTCGCCTGCGGCGCCGACGACTATGTGACCAAGCCCTTCAATATTCTGGAGCTGAAGGCACGCATCCGGGCGCTGCTGCGGCGGTCCGGCGGCGGCCAGGCGGCCCAGCAGCCCCAGCGGGCGCCGCTGCTGACCGTGGGCGACCTGAGTCTGGACACGGAGGAGCGGGTGGCCATCCGGGACGGAAAGACCATCGACCTGACCGCCAAGGAGTACGACCTCATCGAGCTTCTGATGAAGAACCCCCGGCGGGTGTACAGCCGGGAGAGCCTGATGGATCTGGTGTGGGGCTACTCCTACGCCGGGGACTACCGCACGGTGGACGTACACATCCGGCGCCTGCGGGAGAAGCTGGAGCCGGACCCGGCCAAGCCGGTGCATATCATGACAAAGTGGGGAGTGGGTTACTATTTTAAGGGAGATAGTCAGCCGACGGTGTAAGCCGGTCCTGGACAAGCTGACGCGGCGGTGCGGCCCGGTCTGGGACAGGCTGTCGGCGTGGTATAAGAAGCTGCGGGGCAAGGCAACACTGCAGTTCAAGTTCAGCCTCAGCTATATTCTGGTCATCGCGGCGGTGCTGATCCTGCTGAACTCCTACCCGCTGCTGGTGTCCCAGAACCTGATGGTGTCCTCCAACCAGGCCAACCTGCGGAGCACGGCCAAGGTCATCGAGTCGGCGCTGATGGGCATGGGACAGCTGACGGAGGAGAACGTCTCCGCAGCGCTGACCGGCCTGAACGAGACGGGCGCCACCCGCATCATGGTGACGGACGATACCGGCCTGGTGGTGTACGATACCCGGCAGGGCGACGACGCCGTGGGCGAGTACGCCCTGTACTCGGTGATCGCCTCGGCGCTGAAGGGCAGCGATACGTTCTATTGCCAGTATGACGGCGAGGCGTTCCTCAGCCGCATGGCCACGCCGGTGGTGTACCACAACCAGACGGTGGGCGCGGTGTACGCCTACGACTACGACACGGAGCAGGCGGCGCTGCTCAAGAGTTTTCAGAGCAACCTGCTGACCATCTCGGTGATGATCGCGCTGCTGGTGGCGGGACTGAGCATCGCCCTCTCCCGCATGCTGACGCGGCAGATCAGCGGCCTTCTGCAGGCCATCCGCAGCGTCCGTGAGGGTGCGTACAGCCACCGCGCCGATGCCAGCGGCACCGACGAGATCGCCCAGATCGCAGCGGAGTTCAACAGCCTGACAGACCGCCTGCAGACCACGGAGGATGCCCGGCGCCGGTTCGTGTCCGACGCCAGCCACGAGCTGAAAACGCCGCTGGCGGGCATCCGCCTGCTGACGGATTCCATTTTGCAGACGGACAACATGGACCCGGAGACCACCAAGGAGTTCGTCACCGACATCGGCCGGGAGGCGGAGCGGCTCCGCCGCATCACCGAGAACCTGCTGCGGCTGACGCGGCTGGACGGCGGCGTGGTGCAGGCGGCCTACCCGGTGGCGGTGGGGCCTGTTATGCAGCGGGTGGAGCGGATGCTGGGCGTCGTGGCCGGGGAGAAGGGCGTCACCATCTCCGGCGCCGCGTCGGAGGACGCGGTGGCCATGGCCACCGACGACGACGTGCACCAGATCCTCTATAACCTGATGGAGAACGCCATCAAATACTCCGCCGCGGAGAACGGCTTTGTCCGGGCGGAGGCATGGGCGCAGGACGGGCAGGTGGTCATCACCGTCACCGACAACGGCATCGGCATCCCCGATGAGGATCTGCCCCATATCTTCGACCGGTTCTACCGGGTGGATAAAATGCGCTCCCGGGAGGTGGGCGGCACCGGACTGGGCCTGTCCATCGTGAAGGACACCATCGAGAACCGGGGCGGCACCATCCGGGCCGGTCACGGCGCGGACGGCGTGGGCACGGTGTTTACCGTGACGCTGCCGCTGGCACAGCGGGAGGAGGAGCCATGAAAAGGATGAAGCGTGCCGCAGCGGCGGTGCTGGCGGCGGTGGTGCTGCTGGGCCTGACGGCCTGCGGCCAGACGGCCAACAGCCTGCGCCTGTACTGCCCGGCGGCGCTGAATACACGGGATAAGAGCATTGGCGGTTCCGATGCCATCACCAGCGTACAGGTCAGCTGGAAGAAGGTGACAGGCGACGACCGGGGCCGCCAGCAGCAGGCGCAGTATATCATGGAGCTGCTGCTGGGCGGGTGCAGGGCTTCCGGCTTCACGCGCCCCGTCCCGGAGGGCACCGCCGTCCGCAGCTGCACCGTCACCGGCGGTACGGTGTCGGTGGATCTCAGCAGCGAATATGACCGGCTCACCGGCATCGACCGCACCATCGCCGATTACTGCATCACCCTGTCGCTGCTGCAGCTGACGGGCATTTACGCCGGGCGGCTCACGGTGATGGGCGAACCTCCGGCGGAGCGGGCGGACGAGGTCTACACCTCCGCCCAGGTGTTGCTGACCAGCCCGGAGGATATCGTGCGCACCGTGGAGGTGACGCTGTATTTCCCCGACGGCATCGGCGATCTGGTGGAGGAGAGCCGGCGGCTCACGGTATACGAGGGCGAGACCCCGGCGGAGGCGGTGATCAAGGCGCTGGCGGAGCGTCCTCTGGACAGCTACGCCGGGTTGGAGCCGCTGCTGCCCAGGGGTTTCACGGCGCTGGCCGCCAGCGTGGAGGGCGGCACCTGCTACCTGAACCTGCCGGGCAGCTGCGTGGAGCTGCTGCCGGAGAGCAGCACCGAGCAGCGGCTGCTGCTGGAGGGCGTGGTGAACTCCCTGTGCTCTCTGGAGGGGGTCAGCGAGGTGCAGATCCTGCTGGACGGCGAGTACCAGATGCTGCTGGGCACACAGCCCATCAGCCGCCCGCTGCTGCCGTCTGTATAAGCGGCTGTATAAAAAAAGACCGGCTGTGCCGATGGCACAGCCGGTCTTTTTCACTTTACAGGATGCCCCGCTCCGCCAGCTGGCGGCGCAGGCGGGCCGCATCGCCGTGGAACACGATGCCGGCCATGCCGGCGTTCTCCGACGCCTCGATGTTGGCGGGGGAGTCGTCGATGAACAGGCACTCCTCCGGCTTCAGGCCGAATTTCCGGAAAAACGCCTGATAGATTGCGTCCTCCGGCTTCAGCAGGTGGTGGTCGGCGGAGATGAATGTGCCGCTGAAGTATTCGCTGCCGGGGATATCGTGCCAGTAGGTGTGCTGGCGGCTGGCGGCGTTGCTCAGCAGGTACAGGTCATACCCGGCGGCCTTCAGGTCCCGGGCCACCTCCGCCATGCCGGGCACGGGGACGATGGGATCGTTCCAGCGGCGGACGAGATAGGCCGCCGTGTCATGGAGATGTGCCGGCAGACGGGCGCACATCCGGGCCAGCGCGTCGTCGTCGGAGATGGAGCCGCGGTCCATGCGCACCCACTCGACGGTGGTCAGCACCTCCCGGCGGATCAGTTCGGCGTCCACCTCGCTGAGGCGGAGACGCTCCGAAAACAGGCCGGCGCTGAAGTGCACCAGCACCTGCCCCATGTCAAATACGATGTGTCGGATCATAGCTGTTCCCCCGGTTCTTCCACGGCGCTGTCACCGCTGCGGCGGAACACGCCGGTCATGCGGTTGAGGATGCGTTTGCGGCGGGCTCTGGCGTCCAGCCGCTCGCCCAGGTCGCGGCCGCCCACGCCGTAGACCAGATACAGGATGATGCCCGACACGATCATGATGAACACCGTGGAGGCGCAGCGCCGTCCGGAGGCATTGACGTTGTAGCCGTACAGGCCCTCCTCGGCGCACATGGACTGGATGACCATGGCATAGCTGGTGCCGTAGGAGCTGGCGAAGGTGGCGGACATGTCGTACTCCGTGAACAGGGCGTTGAAGTTCAGGGCGAACACCGCCAGTACGCTGGGCAGGATGATGGGCAGCTTTACCTTCAGGAAGGTGCGCAGGCCGCTGGCGCCCATGTTCCGGGCGGCGTCCTCCAGCTCCGAGTCGATGGAGTAGAAGGCGGCCTTGATCATGCGCAGGGAGAAGGGGAGCTTCACCACCGTGTAGGCCAGAACGATGAGCAGACGGACGTTCTCCGCGTAGTACAGGTTCATGTTGCCCACATACCAGATGGCGTCGGAGTTGAAGTAGGTGCGGTAGGAGTAGCAGATAAGGATGGTGGGCAGCAGCCACGGGAACAGCAGGCAGTACTCCAGCACGATGCCGGACTTCTTGTTGCGGTTCTTGAAGATGTAGTTGCAGGCCACCACCACGATGAGGCAGGCCAGTGCCGCCGCGATGACGGACAGCAGGAAGCTCATCTTGATGCCGCCCAGCGTGGCGTCATTGGCAAACAGGCCGGAGATGGAGCCCTTGCGCAGCTTGTAGGTGCCGCGGTTGGTGAGATACTCGTAGTCCTGGGTGCCGAAGTAGTTGATGAGCGTCCAGTTGCTGAGATCCAGCTTCTTCATGCGGATGGCGCCGTAGGTCTGGAAGGAGAAAACGATGATCATCACCACGGGGATCATGTAGATGATGAACAGCACATAGGCGTAGATATGGGCCAGCACGTTCCACACGGGGTTGGTGATCTTCTGCTTCACCAGCTTGGCCTTGGTCTTGGACACCGACAGGTAGTGGCCCTTGCGCTCGTAGGCGGACAGCACCGTCAGCAGCACGATGGTGAACATGGCCAGAATGATGGACAGCAGGGCGGCCCGGGCCTGGGGGAAGGACTCATCCGCCACGGAGGAGCCGGCCAGACGGACGATCTCCGGGTTGATGGAATCGTAGCCCAGCAGGGTGGGGGCGGACATGGCGCAAAGGCCGGTGATGAACGTCATGACCGTCAGGGAGAACATGGTGGGCACCAGCGTGGGGAAGACCACCTTCCACAGCACCTTGAAGGGCTTGGCGCCCATGTTCCGGGCGGCCTCCACGGTGTTGTAGTCGATGCCGCGGATGGCGTTGCGCAGGAACAGCGCGTGGTTGGACGTACAGGCAAACGTCATGGTGAACAGCACCGCGTTGAAGCCGGAGAACCAGTTGCGGTTGAAATCCGGGAAGGCGTTGGCCAGCGCGGTGGTCAGGATGCCGTTGGGGTCGTACAGGAACAGGTAGCCGGTAACAAGCGCCACGCCGGAGTAGATCATGGTGGTCATGTAGCCCAGGCGCAGGATGTTGGCGCCCTTGATGTCGAAATACTCCGTCAGCAGCACGATGGACACGCCCACCACGTTGACGGTGACCACCAGGCAGATGGCCAGCTTCAGGGAGTTCCACACATAGCGGCTCATGTTGCCGGCAAAGAAGAACTTGATGACCGCCCAGGGGTCCGTTTCTCCGGCGGCGTTTTTCGTGGTGAAGATGCTGGTCAGCGTGTTCAGGCACGGCAGCAGCATGAACCCGAAGAAGAAATAGGCGAACAGCACGATGCCGATGATCCGCACCACAAAGGCGGCATCGGGGCGCTGGCGCGTCAGGGAGTTACTCATGGGCCGCCTCCTCGCTGGCGTCGTAAGCCATGACGTGGGCGGGATTGATGACCACGGACACCTGCTGGGCCGGCTCGTAGATGTTGACGCCGTCGTTCTTTTCGATGACCTTCAGGGTCTGGCCCTCCACAGTGATATAGTACTTGATGTACAGGCCGTAGTACTCCCGGCTCTCCACCACACCGGAGAGCGCCAGTTCGCCGTCACGGGGCGGCACGTTGACGTGGAGCCGCTCCAGACGGATGTAGTTGTGCCGGGCGGCGTCCAGCCCGGCGCCGCGGTCGTTGAGGTGCTGCACCAGCGGCGTCTCCAGACGGTTGATGTCGCCGATGAAGTTGCACACGAACTCGGTGGCGGAGTGGTTATAGACCTCGTTGGGGGTGCCGATCTGCTCGATGACGCCTTTGTTGAACACGGCGATGCGGTCGGACAGGGTCAGGGCCTCCTCCTGGTCGTGGGTGACATAGATGGTGGTGATGCCGAAGTCCTTCTGCATCTTTTTCAGCTCGTTGCGCAGCTGGACGCGGAGCTTGGCGTCCAGGTTGGACAGCGGCTCGTCCATGCAGATGATGGCGGGGTTGGTCACCAGTGCGCGGGCGATGGCCACGCGCTGCTGCTGGCCGCCGGACAGCTGGGACACGGCCTTCTGCAGCTGCTCGTCGCTGAGGTCCACCTTCCGGGCGATCTCCCGCACACGCTGGTCGATCTCCGCCTTTTTCACCTTCTTGACCTTCAGGCCGAAGGCGATGTTGTCATAGACGGTCATGGTGGGGAACAGGGCATAGCTCTGGAACACGATGCCGATGTTGCGGTCCTCGATGGGGACGTGGGTGATGTCCCGGTCCTTCACCACCACGGTGCCCTCCACCGGCTCGATAAAACCGGTGATGGTGCGCAGGGTGGTGGTCTTGCCGCAGCCGGACGGGCCAAGGAATGTGAAGAACTCCCCCTCCTTCACATGGACGTTGATGCCGTGCAGGGCGGTGAAGTCGCCGAACTTCACCACGATATCATTCAACCGGATCATAACACACAAAACTCCTTTGCTCGGTTTGGTTCACACTTGTGTACATATTGTACCCTCTTGCTTCACAGCTGTAAAGGCGGAAAACAGTTTTCCGCCCTTACAGCTGTGGCGAGCCGGAGTCCGGCTCGCCACAGGAGTTGATGGGAAATGCTTACTCAGCCGCCTTCTGGGTCAGAGTAGCCCAATCCAGGTTGTCCCAGTCAGGCTCGGAAACAGCGGCGCTGCTGTCGGCCCAGTAGAAGCCCAGGTTGGTCAGGATATTGGTCCACTCAGCGGAGTGAGCGGCCACATACTCAGCGTAGGTGGTGTCGCCGTCCACCTTGGACAGCGCGAAGTTCTTCAGGGTGTAGATGGCGGGCACGCCGTCGGGATACAGGATGTCAGCGGCAGCGGTGTTGCAGGGATAGGAGTCGAACTCCTCGCCCCAGGCCGCCTGGGTCTCGGCGGAGCCGAACCACTCGGCAAAGGCCTTGACAGCCTCGGTCTCCTCGTCGGTACGGCCTTCCTTGTTCAGGATGCCCAGGTACTCGGCGATGTAGTAGGTGCCGTCATCGATCTCCACCAGATTCCAGTTCTCGGGAGTCATGGTGCCCTTCAGCGGGGTCTCGGAGCTCTCGGCAGCGGCATCGATCTTGCCGTACAGGGAGGAGGAGTAGAAGGTGGAGACAGCCACATCGCCCTTGTTCAGAGGATCGAAGCCGTACTTGTAGGTATCATCGGAGGAATACACGCCGTTGGCGCAGTAGTTCCACAGCATCTTCCAGCCGTCGATGGACACGCCGCCGGCGGGGGAGGTGGGATCGATGAAGGAGTACAGCAGGGCGGAGTTGATGTTGGCGTTGGTAGTGCCGCCCACCTTGTTCTGACGGTACCACTTGTAGCCGCAGTTCACGATGTCGGACCAGTGCGCGAAGTGCAGAGCCTCGCCGTTGGTGCCCAGCTCATCGGTACGGTACAGCATCAGCACGTTCTGGATGACCAGACCGTAGGCAGCGCCGGGATAGGCATACTCGCCCACCTGATCGGCCCAGGTGGGAGTCCAGTCCACCAGGGACAGGTTCTCATAGGTGCCGTTGACGACCTGGCTCCAGCGGGTCTCGTTCAGACCGAACAGGATGTCGCCGTCCTTGTTCTCGTTGGCAGCCTGGATGGCGGCGGTATCACCGGAGATGACGCTGTTGTCGTCGATAGACACGGTGAAGCCGGCGTCCTTGGCGGCGTTGATCAGCCAGGTGGTACGCTCGGTGGAGTTGGAGTTGGAGTAGATGCGGATGGTATAGCCGGAATAATCCTTGACATCGGGGGTATCCTCGCCGCCGTTATCAGCGGGAGCCTTGTCGCCGCAGGCCACCAGGCTCAGAGCCATGACCAGCGCCAGCAAGAGAGCAGCAAACTTTTTCATTCCAGATTCTCCTTTTTTAAAAGTCGGACAGCGCGGACGCACTGTCACACCATTATTATACCAGCGCGTAATTCACCGGCAAAACGGGACATCTCTGCGATTATCCGGACTATCCTGACAAAAGGGACGGGGTATGTCAAAATACACCGTCCCTTTTTGTGCAGTTTTTCTACCGGCAGCGGTCCTGATACTCCGACGGCGACATGCCGGTGAGCTTCTTGAATGTGCTGCCGAAATAGGCCACGTCCCGGTAGCCCACCATCTCCGCCACCTCGTACACCTTGTAGCGGCAGTCCGCCAGCAGCTTCCGGGCCGTATGGATGCGGTACTGGGTGAGATAGCCCAGCGCCGTGTAGTTGGTCTCCTTCTTGAAAACGTGGCTCAGGTGCCCCTCGCTGATGCCGATGTGCCGGGCGATGGTGGCGATGTTGATGTCCGCGTCGGCATAGTGCGCGGCGATATAGTTCAGGGTCTGCAGCACATATTTGCTCTTGTCGCCCTTGGGCAGCAGCAGCGTATCCTCCGCCGGACGGGCGGCGCCCTCCTTCTCCCGCACGCGGGCGATGGCGGCGATGAGGTCCTGATCCCGGAAGGGCTTGAGCAGGTAGTCCGCCGCGCCGTAGCGCAGGGCGGAGCGGGCGTAGTCGAACTCGTCGTAGGCGGTGAGGACGATGAAGTGGGCGGTGCAGTCCCGCTCCCGCAGGCGGCGCATCATCTCGATGCCGTCCATGCGGGGCATCCGCACATCGGTGATGATGAGGCTGGGGTTATAGCGCTCCGCGGCGGCAAGGCCCTCCTCGCCGTTGGCGGCCTCGCCCACCACCACGCAGTCCATGGCGGCCCAGTCCATGCCCAGCACGATGCCCCGGCGCACCACGGTCTCATCGTCAACGATCAGTACCTTCAGCATAGCCGTCTCCTTTCTTCATGGGCAGGCGCAGCGTCACGCAGCTGCCGGTTTTCCCGTCGGACTCAGCGGTGAGCCCGTAGTCCGGGCCGTAGTACAGGCGGATGATGAGGTCCACATTGGTCAGGCCCAGGTGGCCGCCGGGGATGTCCTGATGCAGCTCCAGCCGGGCCAGCACCTCCGGGGCGATGCCCCGGCCGTTGTCGGACACCCGCAGCAGCAGGTCGTCCCCGTCGGACTCGGCCCACAGCTTGATGTAGCCCTCCTCCAGATCGGCCACGCCGTGGATGATGGCGTTCTCCACCAGAGGCTGCAGCACCATCTTGGGCACGATGCAGTGCTGGAACCGCTCGTCCACGTCGATCTCACAGACGAACCGGTCCTCGAACCGGATCTCCTGAATGTTCAGATACTGCCGCACCAGCTCCAGCTCGTCCTCCAGCGGGATCAGCTCACTGCCGGAGATGCCGGCCCGGAGCAGCGCCGCCAGATCCGTGGACATGTCCGCGATCTGGGGAACGTGGTTGGCCACGCCCAGCCACTTCATGCAGTCCAGCGTGTTGTACAGGAAGTGGGGGTTCAGCTGGGCCTGCAGCATCCGCAGCTGCGTCTCGTTCAGCTCCCGCTGGCGCTGGACGGAGCGCTTCAGATTCTGGCGGTACTCCTCGGTCATGCGGTTGAAGCTGGCGGCCAGACGGCCCAGTTCGTCGGGGCTGTCCAGGTACAGCTGGACATCGTAATCACCCTGCTCCACCTGACGCATGGCATCGTCCAGCGCGTTGACGGGCCGGGACAGATAGCGGCTGAGCCACCACGCCGCCACGGCGCACAGCGCCAGGCACAGAAGACCCAGCGCGCCGCCCACCAGATACAGGGAGCGCAGCACCCGCCCCGTGTAGATACGGGGCTGCTGGAGCAGCAGCGTGAAGCCGGCGGGGCCGTCGGCGGTGTAGAACGTGCAGTCGTCGCCCTCATCGCCGGTGAGCTTCTGCCCGGCCAGCAGCTGGCTGCGCAGGGCGGCCGCGGTGCCCTCGGTCTGCACCGTGCGGGTATAGTACACCGTGCGCCAGGTGCTGTCCAGCACCAGCAGGTCGTCGGCGGGGGCCATAACGCCGTCAAAGAGCCGGGCAAAGCCGCTGCTTTCCACACGGGCGGTGACGTAGCCCAGCAGCTGCCCGCCGTAGCCGTTGAC
>ENA-OPAV01000258-OPAV01000258.1-human-gut-metagenome-genome-assembly--contig:-NODE-258-length-46317-cov-9.823051_pt1 | contig 46317 bp, 44 predicted proteins | sample MGYA00241056_ERZ501428 | MGnify/ENA primary metagenome ERZ501428 (study PRJEB25962, sample SAMEA2042621) | human gut metagenome | biome: human gut; feature: human-associated habitat; material: faeces... | reverse complement strand
CCTTGAACGCACGATATATCCGGCGCGTTCCAGTTCCTTAACGGCTTCCCGGATAGCGTCGATTTTCTCCCGGTTGATAAAGGATAGCCCCGCAAGGGTATAGTCCCAATCCTCCGGCAAGGACAGCATTTGCGATAGCAGCCCCTTTGCCTTTAGGGATAGCTCTTTGTTCCGTAGGTGGTGGTTGCTCATAACCGTATAGCCCTTGTTGCGCTCCACTCTGAAAACTGCCATAGCTTCATCACTCCTTTGCTGCATACCTGTTACGCAATAGAAACGCGATTTTGAGGGTTTAGGTATCAATCCCTTATCCGCTGAAAACCGCGCCCACAAAGCCGCGTAAATCAAGGGCTTTTTCATGCCTACTGCGTAACAAAGGGCATGAAAAAAGCGGCGTTCCTGTTCTTCCTTGTGGGAAGTGAGAAACGCCGCTTGTGCGGTGCGTTATTCTGCTTCTTCGGCTATGAGGTCTTGTATGACTTCGCCAAAGTCTGCCGTAAAGGAAAAAATGAAGTATTCCAAAACGGCGGGGTCTGCGTCCATAGGCTCGGCTTCCTCGGAAAAGGGCAAGCCCATAAGCCCATAGAGCATTTTTATGATTTTGAACAGCTTTCCCCGGTCGGCGGGGGTGTTCATGGTAACAAGTACGTCGGTCAAGCGGTTTACGGTTTCCATGTCGCCGCCTGTCGTTACCCATACCATTTCTGCGAATGGCTGCGTGATTGCTCCGGTTACAAGGTTTACCTTATCCTTGCTGATTTCGCCGGACGGGAGTATAATACCCTTGTCTAAAAGTACGTTTTTCATGTCGTCCTCCTATAATCTGTGGTGCCAAAATGGTGCCCGGTCTTACAAAATCATCTTATACGGAGATACGGCAAGATAAATGACGATACGCGGAAAACCTTGATTTTAAGCCATTTTCGCAAGGTTTTATAAACACTTGCGCGGGCTTATAAGAAGATTTCCGGCTATCAAATCAATAAAAAAGTCTATACAATGATTATACCATAACATAACAGAAAATCAATAAAAAGCGGAAAGAAATGCAAGAAAATTTTCAATATAAGTCAAAACCAACGTTTTTTGGCAAAAATGCAGCAAAATTGATGATATTTCACGGGAAAACAAAGCCGAAACCGCGCAGTTCCTTTACTTTACAGCGAAAATATGGTATAATAATACTAAACACCAATTAAAAACTATACAAAAAATTGAGCGTAATCTTGCATATATGGATTATGAGACGTATAGGTCACCTTTAATACTAATTCTCAATCAACCTATCGACAAATCCTCGGCTATAATAAGTTCATTCTGCGTCAGGCTTCCTTGCTGCGGTCGCTCTCCAAGGTCAACGGAGTGACCTAACTGAACTTATTCTATCTTTCGATTTTGTCTATAGAACGATCGAGAATTAGTATAACAGCTTTATATGGCTTTAGCGCCGATTTTTTGTTTACACTTTGATTAAAAATCAGTATTATACTAAACACCATTTAAAATTCAGAAAAAATCAAGCCGATAATCTCGCATATATAGGATTTCGGCGCAGATTTTTTCCTGTATTTTATTGGTGTTTAGTATTATATCCGATCCTTGGAAACAGGTTTATTTTTATATAATATTATCGTAAAAACAGAACTTCGCAGACGCATTAAACTTTGAAGGTGAACAGATATCCTGCCGCACCCATAAGCACACCGCACAGGAATCCCACGATAACATCACAGGGAAAATGCACTCCAGAGCATACACGAAGAAAAGCCATAAGCACTGCAATAACAAGTATCATTATCCCGATAACGGGCAGCTTTGGAAGTGAATACAGCGCTGTTATGCCTATTATCGCAACACAGAAAACGTGTCGGCTCGGAAACGATCTGCCCCTTGTGTTTTTCGGGATAACGGGCGGCATTTCAAAGACCTCATAGGGTCGGGGAAAATTCACAGCTCTGCGGAAAACACTCAGAAGAACGAAGCTTACCGCAGGAACAGCTATTGCCATAGGCAAACGTTCACGGTCTTTAATGAGAAGATAAACAAGCATTGCAGGATATGCCGCAAAAATGAGGTATGTCAGCACCTTGTTCAGAATATTCAGCAGATGCGTCAGCTTTGCGTTTCTGCGCATTGCGCCGGTGAGTTTTGCGTAGGTTTCCTTTGTCATAAATGCACCTTAACCTATCAGTTTCTGGAACGCCGATGCGAGATAGAGCGAGCCGGCAATAATGACCATTCCCTTGTCGCCTGCCAAAGCCATGGCACGGGTAACAGCGTCTTTAAGGCTCATAACTGCGCCGCTTCGGAACATTTCTTCCAGTTTCGGCGCAAACACCGTCCTCGGTGCAAAGCCGTCAACGCATATTCCGTAGTCGATGTAGCGTGTCATAAAGCCGAGAGCCGTCTGCCAGTCCTTGTCCTCCATCATTCCGCAGACCATTATTTTTGGCTCACGGTCGATAGTGCGGACGAAATCGGCGAGCGATCTCATTCCGTCGGGGTTATGTGCGCCGTCGATGATAACGAGCGGTTTGTCGGCGCGGAGTATCTGACAGCGTGAGGGAACGACCGCATTTTTTATGCCATTGTAAATGTTTTTAAAGCCGAGTGCTTTGAAGCCGTTCCTGCGCAGGATCTCGCAGGCTTCAATTGCGGTAAGCGCGTTGTCTATCTGGTGTTTTCCTATCATCTGAGTTTCGTAGGTTTTGCCGCAGTAGCGGAAACGGTTGCCCGTTTCATCGCAGGTTTCGATCTTCAGCTTGTCAAGGTCAGGCGTTACGAAGTCGGAAAGCTTCTCGGCGGCAGTTCCGTGAATGACTATCTCTGCCTCACGCTTCTGATTGCAGGCAAGGACAACGGGACAGCCGTTTTTGATTATGCCTGCTTTCTGACGTGCGATCTTTTCAATAGTATCGCCGAGGATTTTTGTATGGTCGAGCGAAATTGAGGTTATGACCGATACAACGGGGTCTTTGATTATGTTCGTGCAGTCGAGCAGACCGCCGAGCCCTGCTTCAAGTACGATTATATCGCACTTTTTTGCGGCATAGTAGACAAAAGCTATTGCGGTCGAAATTTCAAACTGCGAGCAGTCGATGTCAAGCCCATCAATGATAGGCTGTATCTCGGTAACAACGGCGGCAAGCTCGTCATCGGAGATGTTCACGCCGTTTATGCGTATGCGGTCGTTGTAGACCTTGATATAGGGCGAGGTGAACTCACCCGTTCTGTAGCCTGCATCTTCGAGTGCTCCTGCTATCATTCGCACGGTCGAGCCTTTGCCGTTCGTTCCCGCAACGTGGACGAATTTAAGGCTGTCCTGAGGGTTGCCGAGTGCGTCCATTATACGCTTGAAACGTGAAAGGTCGGTAACGGCTTTTCCAAGCTTTGAAAAGCTGTTTATGTACTTCATTGCATCGTAAATGTTCATTTTTTCTATCTCTTTTCGGTTTTTAATAAGCTTATCCCCAATGCCGCTTTAAGCATTTCATGCCTACTTCAATGTTGATATGATCCCTGAACAGGATAAGCCATTTGTATCTTTATAATATCACTCCATTAGTAATAGCTGCTATTCCTCTGTTATAACGCTTTTATTGATATAGGTGCAAAAGATGGTCTGCGGATTATCATAATAAAAGCTGCTGTTGTAATCCTCGATCAGGTTGGAAACAAAGGAGCTGTACACATCGATAAGCGTTTTGATGATATCCGAGCCGTTTTCGGCGGCGGCTGACAGTATGAGCCGCTTGTAGACCTTTCCGATATCCCAATGCGTCGGAACGGAATATCTGCACTTTGCCACATTGTCAAAGCTTCCCGTCTGTATATGGCAGGCTTCTATGAGATCATCGCTCACCCTGTCGATATTGTCGCTGTGGTAAACATCTGCAAGGTCGTATATTTTTCTGAGCGCAGTCTCGCCAAGATAATTTACAATATCGGACGGCTTGTTCTTTGTTTTTCTTGCAATATATTCTATCAGACTGCAGGTGAAAAACAGGTCGTTTGCTTTTTTATCTTCTCTTTCCGTCATTTTCTTACCTCTTCGCAATATTCATAGTGTAAGCATTTCAAGGCTTTGTCGGTGCAGAAATTAATCTGGTGAGTGGGATATTTGAACCTTGCCAAAGCCCAGAACTGCTGTCTTGTAATAACACCGTCTATATAATCGGAAATATAGTTATATATCTGATCGTCCGCCATTGCGCCTATTACAATATCGTGGCTGTGCGGTTTGCCGGCACGGCAGTCAATGATGAAATCGAGCCATTCTTCCGTCATTGCTTTAAATTCCAGAATATCCAGCGTTTCATCTATCAGAAAGGAATAGACATTGACCGTCGGCGTATCATAGCGCCTTGCCCAGCGTTCAGCCTGCTCCTTTATAACGGTGCAGTAAAATCCGTTTCCGAAATCCTTTGTGTTTCTTCCTATGATTATTTTAGGGATATCTACTTTTGTGTAGCTTCCGTGGTATATCAGCATTTTACCCATTGTATCACCTTTAGTATTTTAAATATCAACACTCATATCGAACAAGACCCTTGAAAAATCCTTTTTGATAAGATTTTCGGAGGGCATGAGGAAATTCAGTCTGCCGTCCGTCTTAACGTAGATCTCATCATCTTCGGGCGAGGTCAATTCAATATCACCAAGACTGAAAAGGCAGATATCACAGTCACGATACTGCGGAAAATCCTTTCTCGGGTCTCTTTCGGTGAATACACCATTGCCGCCTATGCCGTTAAAACCGTAATATGTGAATTGATTGTACAGCGGTTCATCCACATCGTTCGGAATATCCATTACGCTTGCAGTACCCTTGGGGCATATTTTGTATTTCTTTGCAAACTCAAGAACCGTTTCGTCAAAACGATAGTCGCTTGAACATATTATTCCCCCGGCAGGAACTTTTGGTACAAGCATACGCTCCCTTACAGTCGGAAACACGGAATTATTGAAAACAGGAAGCTCGTCTGCACCTTTAAGCTTGTTTTTCTCTCTTATGATATCGTCAAAATAAACTATTCTGAAATTATCCTGTTCAAATTCAGAGCCTTGATAATCGAGCAGGTCAATTTTGCCGCCGTCGTAAAGATATATCTGCAAAATGCCTTTTTCGGGAAAGGGCTTTATCGGCGGCAGCTCTTCAAAATTCAATTGGCAGAGCAAACGCAGCGGTTCACCGTCACTTCTTTTGGGATATTCAAAGTCACTCGGCATATATGGCATTCCGCCAAGCTTGGAACCGAAAACAGTACACGTCGTACTTTCATCGGGAATAAGCTGCAAATGAAGCCGTGCAAGCTTTTTTTCGATCATAAATGAAATAAACTTATTTATCATATCATCGGTCGAAGTAATAGTGTTTTTGCAGATTTTCTTCTTTACATTTTCTATAATTCCCATATTATGCTCTCCCTGCGGTCAAGTATTTTTATTATTAGTTTAAGTCGTACAGCCATTTACAATATTATACCACTCCCAACACTATTTGTCAAAGCTATTGACAAATGAAAAAGTATGAGTATAATTGTATTATATGATTAGTACAAAAATAAATGAAAGGAGTTGACTGAGGGAACGGCCGTCTGAACGGCTTTCCTATGATAGATGCCATGGAATTTTAACAATAATACTCCGATATATCTACAGATAATGGATCATATAATGCTTTCTGTCGCTGTCGGCGAATACAAGGCAGGCGACAAGCTCCTGCCTGTGCGTGAGCTTGCGGCTGAGGCAGAGGTCAACCCGAACACGATGCAGAAAGCGTTGTCCGAGCTTGAACGTGACGGGCTGCTTTACTCGCAGAGGACTTCGGGCAGATTCGTGACGAATGATACCGAAAAAATAGCCGCTCTTCGGCGTGACCTTGCGGTGGGGCATATCGAATACTTCCTCAAGAAGATGGAAGAACTTGGCTACTCAAAAGATGCGGCGCTTGAAGCGCTGAAAAAATACACGGAAAATGAGGGAGAGGGAGAAAACGATGTGCAATGAAGCAGGCTCGCTTGTCGAGTGCAGAAATATAACAAAAAAATACGGGAACAAGGTCGCGCTGTATGACTTCAGCGTATCGATAAAAAGGGGCAGGATAATCGGACTTTTAGGCTCGAACGGAAGCGGAAAGACCACCTTTATCAAGCTTCTTGCAGGACTGCTTACGCCTATGTTCGGCGAGCTGACCATTGACGGAAAGCCTGTCGGCAGGGAAACGAAAAAGATAGTTTCCTATCTTCCCGAGAGAACGTACCTCAACCCCGACCTTACCGTAAAGGAAGCGATAGGCTTTTTCTCCGATTTTTACGGGGATTTTTCAGCGGAAAAGGCAGAGAAAATGGTCGCAGACCTCGGCATAAGCCTGAAAAGCCGCATACGCACGATGTCAAAGGGTATGCGTGAAAAAATACAGCTTATCCTTGTAATGTGCCGTGAAGCCGAGCTTTATCTGCTCGATGAGCCAATGGGCGGCATCGACCCTGCGGCGAGGGATTTTATCATAAAAACTATCATCGGCAATTACAACGAAAATTCTACCGTGATAATTTCAACACACCTTATCAGCGATATCGAAAATATCCTTGACGAAGCTATCTTTATCAAGGACGGCGAACTTTATCTCCACAAGGAGATAGATGAGATTCGTGAGGAGTACGGAAGATCCGTTGACGAACTTTTCAGGGAGGTCTACAAATGCTGATAAAGCTTATAAAATATGACATTCGCGCCGATTATAAAAAATATGCGATAACTGCGGCTGCGTTGATTCTTATTTCGATCGTGGTGAGGTTTGCAGACGTAAAATTTGGCAGCCTTGACGACAGCAGCGACTGGAAAGTGCTGTTCAGGGTGCTTGTTGGGGCGTTTATCACACTCTGCGGTTCGGCTGTCCTTTTGACGTTAATCTTTTCCGTAGTCCGCTATCAGAAAAAAATGTACTCGGATGAGGGCTATCTTCTGAATACGATCCCTGCAAACCCGATGCTTCATATCCTTTCAAGTCTGATAACGGAATATATCTGGTTGATCGCTATTGCAGCGGTTGACGTGGTTGCTCTCATTATTTCGGCAGGAGGATTGGATTTCTGGAGAGGATTTCTGATGCCGATACGCTACGTTATCGAAATCGACCCTGCCTTTGCAATATATCTGCTTACATTTCTGCTGATCTTCCCCGGAACGATGATGCTGACGCTGATATTTGTTATCAATTTCGGCTATCTTTTCCGCTCGCACAGAGTTCTTGCAGGCATCGGCGGTTATGTGGGACTTATGATAATAAGCAATATTCTTTCGTCTGTAGTTTATATGATATCGGGCAAGTCGAACTTTAACGCTGCGACAATGAAAATTTTATCCGACAACCCCAATTACATCACTTCTGATGAAAGCTATCAGATAGTTATGAGAGAGCTTGCAAAGCTTGCAAGCGGAACCTACATCTCGACTTTGATCGTGAACGTGATATTTTTTGCGGCAATTTTTATTGTATCTTCTTATATCCTAAAAAAGAGATTCAACATCGACTGACCCCGAAAAACAACGCAGATACGTCATTGCAACCAATAGTTGACACGCTTTTTCACGCAATTTTCAAAATGCAAACTCGAATGTATAGATATTTTTCCGCCGCTGTGCTATACTCTTTATCAAGGTCGGGAAAGGAAATTTTGCTTGACGCTTTTCCAACTTTATGCCAAAATACTTTGGCATACTATCTTGAGAAAGAAGCAAAGTGATGGAAAAAAGTTTAAAGGTCCTTAACCGAGATCAGATAAAGTATCTTGCAATAATTCTGATGACGTTCAACCACATTGCGCATATCCTTATGACATCGGGAACGGCGGTGTACGAGGTATTCGAGGATATCGGGTATTTCACTTCAATAACGATGTGCTATTTCTTTGTCGAGGGTTATTTCTATACACATTCAAGAAGAAATTATGCGAAGCGGCTGTTCATCTTTGCGCTGATATCGGAAATTCCATACGTCTTGGCAATGGGATATTTTCAGCTGAACGTTATGTTTACATTTCTGATATGTCTTGGCATTTTGACGGTAATCGACAGCAAGCTGAACAAATTCCCAAAAGTGCTGTCCGTACTGGGACTGACGCTGTTGTCAGCGCTGTGCGACTGCGCATTTATCCTGCCGATAGCCGCAATACTGTTCAGATTCGGCAGAGGCGACAGGAAAAAGCAGACTTTGACGTGGATAACAATGTGTGTTATTTTCTTCGTGCTGAATTTGCCGAGCTATTACAGTGTGGAAAATCAGATTGGATATGCGCTGCTTCATAGCTTTTATGCGGTCATTCCGTGGATAGCTTCGGGCATCATCATTATGTATTTTTACAGCGGAAAAAAGTCGGAAAAACACATATTTCTGAACAAGTGGACATTTTACATATATTATCCGCTGCATCTGCTGATATTATGGGAAATTCGATACTTTATTATGTGACATAAATGCTCAAAATTACAGTGACATCAATTTTTTGCGAAAAGGAGAACGAAAATGAACGTTGAAACAGCAAACAGACTTCAGAATCTGCGAAAGAAAAACGGCTATTCGCAGGAGGAGCTTGCGGAAAAGATAGGCATTTCCCGTCAGGCAGTGTCGAAATGGGAGCGTGCCGAGGCTTCGCCCGATACCGATAACCTTATCCTGCTGGCTCGCCTTTACGGCGTTACGCTTGACGAGCTGCTCAATACCGAGAGCATACCGATGCCGAACAGCGAGGGAATTTCGCTCTCAAAGGATTACTATACAAGCACTTCCGACGACGGCGAAATATATCCCGAGGGTCACCCGAGGTATTCCGCACCCAATTATGGTGATGTTAAGCCGCAAACGAACGCAAATACTGCGGAAAATGTCGGAAGCGGCGGTGCAGATAACGCAAACGGCGCAGAAAATGTCGGAAACAGCGGTCAGAAAGCAACCGTAGGCGATGTTGTAAAGGCTGTCGCAGGTGCAGTCGGTGATGCTATCGATACAACAGCAGCTTCTATCCGTGAGGGCAAGGAAAACGCTCCCAAGGACGGAAGTGACAACGGAAAATCCTACGCCGATGCATTCGAGAAGAATTTCAAAGGCTTCGGCGAGCGAATGAAAACATTTGGCGACGATCTCGGAAAAAGTATGGACAGCGTTGGCAAGGACATCGAAAAAAGTATGGATAAAATGGGCAGGGACATTGACGAGGGCGTGAAAAAGGCTGTCAATGACAACATTCCGAATCATGAGCAGAAGCCCGAGAATATAAAGTATCCCGCAACACTGCTTGATAAGCTTTATCCAATCATCGTTACGGCATTTTTCCTTTTCACAGTTTTTACCGCAAGCTGGACAACGAGATATACATGGCTTGTGTTCCTTTCCGTGCCTGTTTATTATATCCTTTCACAGTGTGCAAAGAACCTTAAATACGGCGTTTATGACCCTCTGCACGCACTCAAAGGCTTCCTTGACGGCAGCCTGCCGATAATCGTGGCGTTTATCTATCTTGCGTTCGGAATGATGTTCAATGAATGGGTGCGTACCTTGTTCCTGTTCGGAGTGATACCTGTGTACTATATATTTGCGCACAATCTGTTCTGCTTTATCGATAAAAAGAAATCGTTCGGAAGAGCGTTCAAAAATTTCTTGGACGGAAGTTTGCCAATAATAGTAACTATCGTGTATCTCTTGGCAGGAGCAGGTTTCGGACTCTGGGCAAAAGCTGTTCCGCTTTTTGCGATAATACCTGTTTATTATATCATTTCAAGCCATTATGCGAAAAAGTAAAATATATAAAAAATAGTTGCAAAACTGCGAAGCCAAGTAGCTGGTCGAGCTGAGCACAGCTCGTCAGGTGTCCAGAGGGCGGAAGCCCTTGGTCGCTTCCGCAGAAGCGAAATCCCCTAAACTGACAATCAAGGCATTGCCGCAATAAAAAAATCACTAACGGCGAAAAAGGCGCAATTCACACGAATAATGGTAAAACGGACTATGATAAACACAGTTTCGTAAAACCAATAAAGTGAATTGCGCCATATTTTTTTCTTCAAACAACCTATCATCGGCGTGAAATGCACAGAGCGAAAGCGATAAGCATTTCACGCCGACATCGTTTGAACGGCGGTGGAATATGAATGGGAGGTCTGATTTTTGCGGTTTCACGTTCGTATTTCATCGCTGTTCATACTGCGTCTTATCATTCATACAGCGTTGAAGCTTCAAATCCACTCACTTCGTTCATAGATTTTTGCTTCAAGGATAGATTTTTGAGGAAAAAAGTATGGCGCAATTCACATTTTAGGTTTACGAAACTGATTTCTCATATTCGTTTTACCTTTTTGATGTGAATTGCGCCTTTTAGCTGGTAGATATTTTTCTATTGCAGCAAAGCGTTTAGCTAAAGTTTAGGGCATTTCGCTCTCTGCGGAGAGCGACCAAAGGGCTTCCGCCCTCTGGACACCTGATGAGCTGTGCTCAGCTCGACCAGCTGCTTGGCTTCGCATTGCCCGACAAATGTCAGCTCTGCAATAATTCCGCATTCCGAATTCCTAATTCCGAATTATTTCTCAAACTGGCTTTCGTGACGTGTAAAGAAGTCCGTTCTCGGTTCAAGGAACTTAAGCTTATGCTCGCTCTCATTCGGGAGAAGTGTTTCAAACGTATCAAAGATGTTATCCCAGTTCCATACTGTTTCATCGATCTGGAGGTAATCTCTCACGCCCTCTGTACCGCTCGGAGCGATAGGGTGGAGGAGTATCATTGCTGTTTTAATGGTATGGAAAACGTCGATGAGCCACTGCTTACGCTTTTCGTTATCGTCGCTCTTATCGGTCTCGTTCTTGTACTTTGCCATATACTTGCTTGCTTTTCTGATATAGGAATCGAGGACGTAGGTTACCTGATGGAACTCGAACTTATACATAAAGCGCTCGTATTCGAGGACAGCCTTTTCGCTTTCTGCGAGGATCTCGTCCGAAACCTTTCCGACAGGCATATTGCCGTCAAAATACTTCTGTGTTTCATAGAAGCAGGTTCTGATTATTCTGTTGAAAACGTTCGAGAGGAGGAAGCCTTCCTTTGTTACAGGGTCGCTGTCGTCGGGATTTGCGTTAGGATTGAGCGGCTTCGGCTGGAAGCTTACCGAACGCATACCAAGTCCGAGTGAAAGGAAGTGCATACGGAGCTGTTCGGCTGTATAATAATTGAGGAGGTCTTTAGCCATAGGTGGCTTTACAGAGCCGCTGCTCGAAGCTTTCTTATCGAGGAAGAGGATATGGTGGTTCGCAACGAGGGTCGAGTTCTGAAGCTCGCCGTCGGGAGTTTCGGCAGTGATCTTGCCGCTCTGGAGTGCGCAGAACATTGCTGTCTGTGCAACGCCGTAGAAATAGATATTGTCCTGACCGATGAACTGGTAGATGCCTGCGTCCTTGGAGCACCAGTAGTCTTTCCACTTATCCTTATCTGCGCCGATAGATTCGAGGTAGGCAACTGTGAACGAGATAGGAGCCCAGAGCGACTCAGGCCAGACCCAAATTGTATGTGGGTCTTCGCCCTCGAGCACGGGAGCGGGAACGCCCCATTCGATATTGCCCGTAAGTCTGAACGGAACGAGGGTCTTACCCGTTCTGAAACGGACACCCTTTTCGGTAAGTATTTCACACGCCTTGTCACGGTCGGTGAGTTCGCTGAACTTGATAGTGAATGAAGTCTTTTTCGGCTCTTCGATAAGCTCATGTTCAGCCATTTGATCCTTGACGGAGAGGTAGGTGTCCATATAGTCGTTCATAACGTAGATAACGGGAGGTTCGAGAAACTCGCCGATAGTTTTCTTTACGACCTGACGAACATTGTCCTTTGCATCGAGCATTTTCATATAATCTTTGAGGAGAGAATAATACTCGGTGAGCTTGAAATACCAGTTTGTAACGTCACGGAACACGGGACGAAGTCCTGTAAGCGTTGAGCGTGGGTCGATGAGGTTCACGGGCATATACTGATGACCGAGGTCGCACTCGTCAGCGTAGCCCTTTTCGGACTGGCAGCCCTGAACGGGGCATTTGCCGATGACCTGTCTGCCGTTAAGGAACGTGCCGACCTTTTCATCGTAGAACTGCGGAGTTGTGATCTTTTTAAGGCAGCCGTTCTCATAAAGTCTGCGGATAAGCTTATCGGAAACCATATTGTGTATCTCGGCTGTTCTGCCAAGACCCGATGCGCCGAAAAGGTTCGTGCTTATCTCATAAGCTTCAAGGGTAGCTTTCTGATCTTCGTGATTAGCCTGAACGAAGTCACGGATAGTTCCCTTGTAGCCTTTTTCTTCGACAAGCTTTCGGTAGCTTTCTGCGATAGGCGAGCCGTAGCAGTCTGTGCCGCTGACGAAGATAACGTTGTCCTTGCCTATTCTGTCACGAAGAAATCTTGCGTAAACATCGGCGAAAACGAAAACTCCTCCGACGTGTCCGAAGTGGAGCTGCTTGTTGCCGTAAGGCATACCGCCTGTGATAACTGCTCTTTTGGGGAACTCGGGACGGTTATCTCTTGAAATTTTTTTCTTGTTATATTCGGGATTAGCGTTGTTTCCCATAACAAAACCTCCATAAATTAAACAAAGCGCTGCGCACATAGTATTATGCACTGCGCTTTGTCGTCATTGACAAGCGGGGATCGCCCCGCGGCGAATTCGCGGGTAATATATACAAATCTGAAAATAAATTGCCCGGTAACGAAAGTGTAATAGAAACGATCAGCTCAAAACGAGGGCAGCCATATCACCGTTGTTGGCTTCGCCTGCGTTCTTGATAGCGAGGACCATCTTCCAGATGAGGTCATCGCCGCTCTGACGGAGCGCATCATCGAACGATGAAACAGCCTTTACGAAGTCCTCTTCGCCCTTGCCGTCCATATAGCAGGTGAGGAGAACTTTATAAGCGTTGTAGAGTGCGCAGAAGAACACATAATTGTCCCAGATGCTGAGCTTGTCCGAGCAGGCATAAGGGATACAATATGTCCATACGTAGTTGACAAAGATATTTTCCATCCAGTCGGAGTGATTTGCGAGGAAATCATCTCTGTACTTTTCGCGCATCTTCACATATTTGTTCATATCGACAAGGTTGAGTGTTTCAGGACCCGAAACGCCGAGGTTCTTATAAACTTCAGCCATAACTTCCTTGAATGCGGGTGTTGTCTTTTTAACAGCTTTGAGGAGAGAGATGCCGTCTGCAAGTGAGAATGCAGGCACGAAAGAAAGTCCCTCAAAGAATTTGAGCGTCTTTTCATAATCTCTGTCCATTACAAAACGCTCGATAAAACGTGGGATAAGGTTCGGCTGACCCTGATCGATCATACCCTGAACGGTCTTGACAGCATAGTTGAGCAGGAGCATACGGCTTTCGAGCGGTATCTCTTTATTCTGGAGCACGCCCATAAAGAGTGAGCGGAGCTGCCAGTAATACTGCGCTGTGGGGTTAGCTTCGACAGCAGCCTTGGAGCTTTCGATGAAAGGAAGCTCTTTTTCGCCGGTGAGCTGTACCATTTTAAAGGAAAGCGTGGATTCTTTCATCATTCTGCGGACAACATCGGGGTTGCTGAGATAAAGCACATACTCGACTGCTGCCGGTGAAACGATGATGTCGGAAAAGCTTTTGTATTTTTCCTCAGGGCCTGTTACATCGACAAGCTCTTTGAAATAAGACGGTGTAAAAACGGGAAATGCCATTATAATTCTCCGATCCCGACGGCAGAAACAATATCTGCGCCGCCGTAAATTTATTTTCAACAATACAATTCAAATTATAACATATTATTCTCTGAATTGCAAGAAATATTTTCAAAAATGCTTTAGGTCACCTCTAAAAACCACCGACTAAAGCCTTAGCACCTCATCTGCTTGCAGATTTTCCGTCATCTTGCACATAAATTTCTTGACATACGACAGTATGCCTGCGAAATTTCTATACAATCTGACGAAAAATCTGACTGCGCATCTGAGGCACTATGGTTTTTAGAGGTGACCTTTATAGCGGTATAAATTATTCGTTTTCTCCGCCGCGGAAAACCTTGAGTTCGGTGTTTTCGACTGCCCATTGAATGAGCGGCTCAAAATCGAAGCTGTTCTGTGCGGCTTCAACATCGGCGAGGATAGGTCTTGTTTTGGGGTGCTTCGGAGTGAATACCGTGCAGCAGTCCTCGTAAGGCTCGATAGATGTTTCAAAGGTGTCTATCTTTCGCGCGATCTCAATGATCTCGGTCTTGTCCATACCGATGACGGGACGGAAAACGGGCATACGGCAGGCTGCGTCCGTGCAGACGATAGCGCCGATAGTCTGGCTTGCGACCTGACCTACGCTTTCACCGGTAACGAGCGCCTGTATCTGTTTTTCTTCGCATATACGCTGGGCAATTTCCATCATAAGGCGGCGCATGATGATAGTGAAAAGCTCTTCGGGGCAGTTGTCGCGGAGCTTTTCCTGAATTTCTGTGAAAGGAACGCAGTAGAAAGCTATGTCGCCGCACCAAGGTGTGAGCTTCTGACAAAGTCGCTCAACTTTGAGCCTTGCTCTGTCGGAGGTGTACGGAGGGGAAACATAGTGGATAGCGGAAAGCTTTATTCCGCGCTTTGCCATCATATAAGCCGCAACGGGGCTGTCGATGCCGCCCGAAAGGAGTACCATTGCCTGACCGGAAGTGCCTACGGGGATTCCGCCTGCGCCCTTTTTGTTGCCCGAATGGATATAAGCTTCGGTCTGACGTACTTCAACGGTGATGATAACATCGGGGTTGTTCACGTCAACAACAAGGTGTGGGAAAGCATCAAGGATCCTTCCGCCAAGTTCTGCGCATATCTCGGGCGAGCGCATAGGGAAGTTCTTGTCGGCTCTCTTTGCGTTGACCTTAAAGGAGCGCGCGGTTTCAAGCACCTCGCGGTTGTATTCGACAGCCGACTTTGCGATCACTTCAAAGTCCTTTTCCGCAACGAGCGCACGGCAGTAAGCGGCGATGCCGAAGACCTTTGATACAACGTCCTCAACTTCGTCAAAGTCAACGTCCTCGCTCAATGGACGGATAACGACAGTGGACTGTGAGCGGTCGTACTCGAACTTGCCGAGGCGTGATAGTCTGCGGCGGATATTTCTCACCATAGCGTCCTCAAAGCTGCGCTTGTTAAGACCTTTTATGGCGATTTCTCCCTCTTTTACAAGGATAATTTCACTCATTTTATATTCCTCCGAAAAATCTGATAAATTCACAATTATTAATAGTATATCACAAAACGATGCGTATTTCAATAGCGGCGGCGTTAAAACGCACTTTTTACAATAAAATTAAAGAAAATAACAAATTTTGTTGAAAAAGCCGCCTTTAAATGATATAATATTATGGAAAATTGCGATAAAAAAGGTCAAAAAAGGGGAACTGTTTGATGAAAAATAAAAATTATGCCGGCATTGCCGTGACGGCTGTACTGTGCATTCTGCTCAATATCGGCGGACGCTTTTTTACACTCGTCTGTCCCGTTCCGTTCTGGCTCGACACAATAGGAACGATGATATCGGCGTGTCTGTGCGGCCCGATAGTCGGCGGTGCGGTCGGATTTCTGTCAAATCTTATATCGAGGATATGCTTCGGCGGCACATCGATAATTTTTTCGCTGATAAACATTATCATTGGTCTTGCGGTCGGATTCATCACGAAAAAGGGACTTTGCGGAACGCTGTTCAGTGCGCTCTGCACGGGAATACTTATGGGTATCATAACCGTTGTCTGCGCAGTGCCCGTCAACTGCATACTTTATGACGGCAGGACGAACAATGTTTGGGGAAGTGCGCTTTTCGATATGCTTTCGCAGTACCGCATCGGGACGGTCGTAAAGGCTGTGCTTTCGCAGATGTTCATCGACATACCGGACAAGGTGCTTTCGATGACAGTGACTTATCTGACGGTCGGCGCAGTTCGGAAGAAACTTTCCGCCAAAAAGGGGAACGGGGTGCAGAATGAAAAAGCTTAAAAATATAACGTGCCGCTTTGCTTCGATAATGCTGACGATATGCATTTTTGCGGCTTTCGGCGGGATTTCGGTGCAGGCAAAGGCTGATGCTGACCCTTTTTACGGCTTTGACATCAAGCTGTATAACAGCGAAACGGATCTCGGGACGAGCAGCGTGAACGCGATAGTTCAGTCGTCCGACGGCTATATATGGCTCGGAACTTATATGGGACTTTACCGCTATGACGGAACGAGATTCTCGCTTTTCGGTGCGGAAAACGGCATCGTAAGCGTCCGTGCGCTTTATATTGACAAGCGCGGAAATATGTGGATAGGCACGAACGAAAGCTCCGTTTACTGCTACACGGCGCAGCACGAATTCGTTTCATACGGCAGTGAAAAGGGACTTTCGGAAAAATCGATACGCTGTTTCACCGAGGACGCAAACGGCAACATCTTTGTCGGAACGGCAGGACTTTCCTATTTCATCTCGCCGGAATACGGAGTTTCGGTCGTGCAGTTTGACAGCGATATCACATACATAACCTCCGCGGCGGCTTCGGAGGACGGAACGATAATGGCTGTAACGAACAGCGGCGTTCTTGCGGCATACAAGGACGGCAAATGTCTGCGCAGCGAAACAGCCATTGACGGAAGTGCTTTCGACAGCATAAACTATGTGGGTGACGGCGTTTTCCTCGCAGGTACGGAAAGATTCCGCGTTTATGAATGCAGCGCTGACGAAAACAGGATACAGCAGAAAATATTTGCGAACGTTTCTCCCTGCACGGCAGTGACGAACATAAAGCCTGCGGAAAACGGCGGATATTGGGTCTGTGCCGACAACGGCATCGCTAAGATAGATGCATTCGGCAAGGTCAGACAGATGACGCTCGATTATTTCAACAGCAACATCATTGACGCTATAACCGACTATCAGGGCAACACATGGTTCATATCGACCCGTCAGGGCGTGATAAAAGCAACGGTCAATCCGTTCCGAAATCTCAGCAGCCGATACGGACTTGGCGAGCAGGTCGCAAACGCCGTATGCGCAAGCGGAGATATACTTTACATCGGCTATGACAGCGGACTTCAGATGATCGACAGCAGCGGAAAAAATGTTGATGCGGCGATAGTCAGGGAGCTTGACGGCAGCAGGATAAGAAACATTACGGAGGACTCCAAGGGCAATGTCTGGATATCCACCTACGGTCAGGACGGACTTGTAAAATACAATCACAAGGAACAGACCGCAAAGTTTTTCAACGAATATTCCGCAGGGACTAACGGTTCAAAGTTCCGCTTCACAATGGAGCTTTCTGACGGGGCTGTTTTCGCCGCAAGCTCAACGGGCATATCCTATATAAACGATGACAAAGTAACGCATACTCTTTCCGCCGACTACGGACTGGACAATCCGCATATACTCTGCGCCATAGAGGAAGAAAACGGACGCGTTCTTGCAGGGAGCGACGGTGACGGCATTTATGTTCTGGACGGGGGAAGAATTTATTATCACATCGGCAGCGAGAGCATTTCACCCGTTATTCTTCGCATCGTCCCATACAAGGATATTTACTTCGTTGTGACGGGAACGGGTCTTTACACAATGGATAAGGACTACGAAACACACAGGATAACGACCTTCCGCTACACGAACAATTTCGATATTTACATAGATGAAGAACGCGATACCGCATGGATACTCGGCAGTTCGGGACTTTTCTCGGTCAGCGCATCGGAGCTTGAAAGGGATATCTGCTCGGAGTATAAGCTTTACAACCGAAAAAACGGCTTCGGTGCTTCGATAACGGCGAACTCTTGGAATCTCTGCACTGAGAACGGTCTGCTCGTTTTTTGCAGCAGCAGCGGCGTTTACACGGTTTCGCTCCGTGAACTTTACAGCAGCACGACCGACTTCAACATCGCTGTAAATCAGGTCCGGCTCAACGACAGGGAAGTCGTTTATCCTGTCAGCGAGGACGGTTATACGGGCAAGTTCGTGATACCGCCCTACGCGAAGAGGCTTGATTTTGAGCCGTCCGTGCTGAATTACACACTCAGCGACCCTGCCGTTCACATCGAGCTTGAAGGCTTTGAGGCGAGCAGTGTTGACGTTGAGCAGAGCGAACTTTCCGACATAAGCTTCACCAACCTTAAGCACGGCACATACAAGCTTCATTTTCAGATACTCGGCTCGGACGGCGCAGTGGTCAAGGAGGCTGTTTACCTCGTCGAAAAGGAAGCGGAATTCTACGAAACCACGATATTTGAAGCGTATCTGCTTCTTATCGCGGCGGCATGCATCGCATTCATAACGTGGATAATCACAAAGCTCGGCAGCCTTTCGGTCATTCGCCGACAGTATGAAGAGATAAGCACCGCAAAGGAAGAAGCTGACCGTGCGAACAACGCAAAGAGCCAGTTCCTTGCGAATGTTTCGCACGAGATAAGAACGCCTATCAACACCATTCTCGGAATGAATGAGATGATCCACCGCGAAGCCGACAGCGAAAGTATCCTACGATACTCGGAGGATATAAAAAATTCGGGAAAAACGCTCCTTTCCATTGTCAATGATATCCTCGATATCTCAAAGATAGAATCGGGCAAGATACGCATTGTCTGCGCCGAATATGACATAAGCAATATGCTTGTCGATACGATACACGCGGCTGATGTAAAATGCCGTGAAAAGGGACTTCGCTTCCGCTATGATATCTCGCCGGAAATACCGAGGTATCTTTTCGGTGACGAACTCAGGCTCAAACAGGTCATAACGAACATCGTCACAAATGCGGTAAAATACACCGAACACGGTCACGTCAGCTTCAAGGTATATCACGAAGATATATCGGACAGTGAGATAAACATTGTTGTTTCGGTAGAAGACACGGGCATAGGCATAAAGGACGAGGACAAGGACAAAATTTTCAACACGTTCGAGCGCCTTGACGAAAAGCGCAACAAGACGGTCGAGGGAACGGGTCTCGGACTTTCGATATGCAAAAGCCTGCTTGAACTTATGGGAACGGAGCTTCGCTTTATCAGCACATACGGCTCAGGTTCGGTGTTCGGCTTCTCCGTCCGTCAGAAAAAGCTCGGCGAAGAAAAGCTCGGCGCACTGAAGCTTTCGGACGAAAAAAAGGGCAGCTATGCTCCGTCATTCATCGCTCCCGATGCTTATATCCTCGTTGTTGATGACAATGAAATGAACCTTGCGGTCGTTCAGGGACTTCTCAAAGGCACAAAAATACACATCGACACGGCTAACGGCGGTATGAAATGCCTTGAAGCCGTGAAAAAGCGGCGCTATTCGCTCATACTGCTCGATCAGATGATGCCCGATATCGACGGAACGGAAACTTTTCGCCGAATAAGGGACGGGGATAACCTCTGCAAGGATACTCCTGTTGTTGCGCTTACAGCAAACGCTTTTTCCGATTCGAGAGATGTCTATCTGAAGCTTGGCTTTGACGGATATATCTCAAAACCCGTTGACCCCATAAAGCTGGAAAAGACAGTCCTTGCACTTCTGCCAAAGGAGCTTGTCAAGCCTTATGTGGAAGAGCCGAAGCACGAAAATGCCGCCCGCATAGCCGATCTGACGACAAAATACATCGACCGCGCTGTCGGATCAAAGTACAGCGGCGGCAGCGAGGAGCTTTACTTCGAGATAATGAAAGCCTTTGCGGAAGCGGCGGAGGAAAACACCGCAAATCTTGAAAATTCCTTTGAAAATGAGGACTGGAAGAATTACGCGATATATGTTCATTCGCTCAAAAGCACATCGCTGACGGTCGGCGCGGCAGAGGTTTCGGAGCTTGCGAAAAAGCTTGAATTCGCGGCGAAAAACGGTGAAGCCGATGTCATAAAAGCAGAACACGGCAGGCTTATGGAGATGTACCGCGGGCTTGTTGCGGAGATCGAGGCAATGATAGGCTTAAAATTATAAAAAAATGTTGCAATTATTATAATAGTGTGCTATAATTCTTTTAACATAATCCGTATTCTCAACATCGAAAGGAAGATATCAATGGACGAATTTAACAATAACGAAAACAAAAATTTCGGCGAGGAAAGCTTTGCCGACAAAGAGCGCCGCGAGGAGCAGAACACTCAGCAGGGTGCAGTTTCTCAGCCCGAGCAGAGCGGCTATGACCCATACAATATGCCGTTTGAACAGCAGCAGAGAGCACCGCAGGCACAGCAGCATTACAACATGTCCTATGCAAACAACGGTCAGCAGCAGGTGCCGCCCGATTTCGACCCATACAAGCAGCCGCTTCCGCAGGGTCAGTATCAGTACAACGGAATGTACGCCGACCCGAACGGTATGCCGTATAAAACCGGACTTGCAACAGCTTCTCTCGTTATCGGCATTCTCTCGCTCGTGCTTACATTTACGGGGTTGATCTATTTAATCCCGATCCTGCCGATAGTAGGCATCATTCTCGGCTGTATATATAAGGGCAAGCGTTATCCCGTCGGAAAAGGCGCATCGACCGCAGGAATAATCTGCTCGGCAGTGGCTCTTGTTCTGGGCATACTTTTCATGGTTCTCGTTGTGTATATTGTGATGAACCATATGCCCGAGGTAATGCAAATGCTGAAAAGCCAAAGTCCCGATGTATATCAGCAGTATTATGATATGTTCCATGATACATATCCCGAGTGGTTCAATACCGCAGCTGCGCTTTTCGCAAAATTTATCATTAAGTAAAAAAACGTTCGGTCGGGATATGCTGACCGAACGTTTTTTATGAGGGAACAGAAAAATGGCAAGAAAAAAAGATTTGGTAAACCTTATTATCGGATTTATAGGTTCAATGCTCGGACTTATCGTTCTTAATGTATTCAACAGAAATATTCTTATGCTTCTGCCGCTGCCTGCAAGAATGATAACAATGGTCATCACATACTGGCTTGTTGCTTTAGCTTCGATAATTCTTATGACCGCAAATAAAGAAAAGCCAAGTGACTATGGATTTACCGCAGAAAAACTCGGGAAACAGATCATTGTCGGAATTCTGATAGCTGCGGCAATGTCGCTCGCACTGACCGTTGTGCCGCATCTGCTCGGTTTTGGGGAGTACGTCAGCAGTGAAAAAAATTACACCCGGCTATGGCAGTTTATATACGAATTTATCTACTGTATTTTTGCAGTAGGTTTTGCGGAAGAATTTGTGTTCCGAGGATATATATATAAAAAGATACTCAATATCAGCGGAAAAGAAACGGCGGCGGTTATCGTTTCGTCCGTTTTGTTCGGACTTTTTCATATCTTTCGAGGCAGTATCGTACAGGTGATAACAACAGCATTTATCGGTGCTTTTTTCTGCCTGTGCAGGGCAAAGATCAAAGGCTGCACCATTGTTTCGCTTATAATTGCTCACGGGATATATGATGCACTTATAACGGTTTGGACAGCGGTTTTATGACATTAAAAATCGGCAGGTTTAATCGCCTGCCGATTTAATTTATTCATTGTTTTTCTTGACATAATTTGACACGGGTGATATAATAAGCTTTGCAGAGAGTTTGTCAGCGAAAATTATTACAATTGGCGTATAAGATAGACGGATGCCCTCCTATTTATTTCCGTAAGGTTATTAAAGAAAGGGTCAGGTTCAGCTCTTACGGATTTTATCTGTAGGAGGATCGGTACTATGGAAGTATTTACTTTTGTACTTACCTGTATCACTTGCGTTTGCAAGGTCATTGATACTGTTATCAGCCTGATAACAGCCAATAAAAAGAACTAATCCGCCTATTGCAGTAGACGGATTGGTTTAAATTAAATTTGTTTAAACTATAAAGCCGAGGGCTATCGTCTATCTGACGAACTCTCTGTCTTTATTATACCACAAACTGTATTATTGTCAATAGTTTTCAAGTAAAAAGTCATAGTCCGACGCTTATGCCGAACTATGACTTTTTTCATCTTAAATTACTTAGCAAAATATCTGTCGAGCAGACCCTTGAAAGCTCTGCCGTGTCTTGCTTCGTCTTTTGCCATTTCGTGAACAGTGTCGTGGATAGCGTCAAGACCGAGTTCCTTTGCTTTCTTAGCAAGTGCGAGCTTACCCTCGCAAGCGCCGCTCTCAGCCTGATAGCGCATTTCGAGGTTCTTCTTTGTGGAGTCTGTTACAACTTCGCCAAGGAGTTCTGCGAACTTTGCAGCGTGTTCAGCTTCTTCATAAGCTGCCTTTTCGTAGTAAAGACCAACTTCGGGGTAGCCCTCTCTGAATGCTGCTCTTGACATTGCAAGGTACATTCCGACCTCGGAACATTCACCGTTGAAGTTCTGGCGGAGTCCCTCGATGATCTCGGGGTCAACACCCTGTGCAGAGCCTACAACGTGATCGCAAGCCCAGAGAGCGTTATCATCGGCAGCTTCTGTGAACTTTGAAGCAGGTGCTTTACACTGCGGGCAGGCAGCAGGTGGGTTTTCGCCCTCATAAACATAACCGCATATTGAACATATCCATTTTTTCATAATTTTCAAGTCCTTTCAGATAAATTTTTTCATAATCAAAGTTAGGTTAGGTAAGGTTGACCTTACCTCTTGTTATTACTATACCACAAAGGTATAGATTTGTCAAGAGGTAAAAGAAAAATTTGCTAAAAAATTTTTTGGCTTGAAAACAGTTCGGAAAAAGGGTCGATTTTTGGCAGAAAAATACCGCACAAGTTTTTCGTGACAGCTTGTGCGGCAATGTCACATTGCGACGGCTTCGTTTATGGCGAAGCATTCACCGTTGAAGATGAGCCGTATCTTGTCACCGCGGTGTATCTCGCCCGAGAGAAGCTTTTGCGAGAGCAGGTTTTCAACGTTCACCGTGATATCATGGCGAAGTCCGCGCGCGCCGCTTTTATCATTCGGGCAGGAAAGTTTTTCAACTGCCGACGGGTCAAATTCGATCGAGATGCCAAGCTTTTCGGCACGGCTTTTAAGAGATGAAAGCATAAGCTGCGCGATCCGGGCAAGCTCTTCCTTTGACAAGCTGTCAAACACGATTATTTCATCAAGTCTGCCGAGCAGTTCGGACGGGAAAAATTCGCGCACGGTGTCACCGACATTGTTTTTCTTCTGCTGTTCAGACTGCACGAAGCCGACAGAACCCTTTCCCGAAAGCTTTTCTGCGCCGAGGTTCGAGGTCATAATAATAATTGTATTGCGGAAGTTCACCGTCCGACCAAGACCGTCCGTGAGTTCGCCCTCCTCAGCAATCTGGAGCAGCAGAGAGCTTATGTCAGGGTGGGCTTTTTCTATTTCGTCAAAAAGAACGATGCTGTACGGCTTGCGGCGGACTTGCTCGGTGAGAACTCCGCCCTCCTCGTAGCCGACATATCCCGGCGGCGAGCCGATGAGCCGCGATATGCTGTGCTTCTCCTGATATTCCGACATATCGAGCCGAATAAGTGATTTCAGGTCGCCGAAAAGGCATTCCGAGAGCGCTTTGGAAAGCTCGGTCTTGCCCGAACCTGTTGGACCTGTGAAAAGGAAACAGCCGAGCGGACGCTTCTCATTGCGAAATCCCGAGCGGCTGCGGCGAACAGCATCGGCAACAGCGTGAACAGCCTTATCCTGCCCGATGACGCGTTTGTGAAGCTCGGTTTCAAGCGAGAGCAAACGTGTTTCTTCGTCCGCTGTGAGCTGACCGAGCGGAATACCTTTTATATCTGAGATAACTGCGGCGATGTCCTCTCTGCCGACTGTAACGGGCTTTTCTTCGCTCGGACTGAACCAGCTCGGCAGGTCGGCACGGCGTTTGTTCTGTTTCTGAGGAGTGGCACGGCAAGGCTCTTTGTCGAGCATTCGTTTAAGGCTTTCGGAAAGCTCGCTCAAAGTCTGCGGAGATGAAGATTCACGTATTCGCGCCTTTGAAGCGGCCTCATCGATGAGGTCGATAGCCTTGTCGGGGAGAAAACGCTCGGGAAGATAGCGAACCGAAAGCTCCACTGCGGCTTTCAAAGCTTCGTCAGTAATGATTGCATTGTGGAAATCCTCGTAAACGGGTTTTACTCCGCTCAGAATTTCAAGAGCTTCGCTTTCGGTCGGTTCGTTTATCATCACCTGCTGAAAGCGGCGTTCAAGTGCGGCATCTTTTTCGATCGATTTGCGAAACTCGGCGATGGTCGTTGCACCTATAAGCTGTATCTCACCTCGCGCAAGCTGTGGTTTGAGAATGTTCGCCGCATCGATAGCGCCCTCCGCCGCACCTGCACCGACTATGGTGTGAAGTTCGTCTATGAAAAGAATGATGTTGCCGTCATCGGCGGCTTCGTCAATGCACTGCTTTACGCGCTCCTCAAAGTCGCCGCGGTATTTTGCTCCTGCGAGCATAGAGGTGAGATTGAGGGAGAAGATGTGTTTGCAGCGCAGCGACCGGGGGACATCACCGCTCGCAATGAGCATCGCGATGCCCTCGACGACGGCGGTCTTGCCTACGCCTGCTTCGCCGATAAGACAAGGGTTGTTTTTGCTTCGGCGCGAAAGTATCTGCACCGTTCGGCGTATTTCACGGCTTCTGCCGATAATAGGATCGCATTTTTTCTCGGCGGCTTCGCGGACAAGATCCTTCCCGTATTTGTTCAGAGCCGTATGCGAGACCTCACGGGTTCGCTTTGTGCAGGCGGAATTAAGGCTGCCGAAATTTCCGCCAAGTTCTTTTAATATAGTAACGGCGGTCGATTCGGTCTGTTCAAGCAAAGCGGAGAGAAGATGCTCCGTTCCTGTCAGCCGTGAGCCGCAGGAGGCAGCGATACTGCTTGCCGAGGTGAGTATCTTATGTGCGCAGGAGGTCATGCAGTCATCATCGACGGGGCAGGGTTCGCCGATGCCGACAAGCTCGATTATCTTCGCGCGGACATCGGCTTCGGTTATGCCGCAGACGCGGAACGCCTGTGCCGCAGAGCAGCTTTGCTCCGATATCAACGAAAGCAGGATATGTTCGCTCCCAACGTATGTGTGACCGAGCTTTCCTGCCGCAAGGAATGAATTTTCGATAACGATGTTCGCCTTTTTTGTAAAAGCTTCGATATTATACATAAAAAAGCCATCTCCTCTTAACAGATCAGTAATTTCAAGGAATATTATCCCACCGAATCAATAAAATATTTGTCACATCAGGAAAATTGCCGTATTTTTTTATTCTGAAGTGTTATTTCTGCGAAAAAATTAAAAAATAGCTAAATAACTAAATTTTTTTACAAATTTTTGGTGACAAATAACCATAAAATATGCTTGTTAATTTTGAACAGATATGTTATAATTGTTGTGTGAAAATGTATCGGAAATTAAGTATTTGTTATTTTCGGCATTTAAGCATTTTATTTTTTGGAGGTTATTGTTATGGCAGAAGGTACAGGATTCCTTAAAACGGTCAACTTTGGCGGATTTGATAAAAAGGACGTACTTGCGTACGTTGATGAATTAAATACGAAAATCTACACTCTTCAGGCTGAACTCGATGAGAAGAAGGCTCTTCTTGAAGAGGCAGGCGGCGGAAACGGCGTAAATGACGAAAAGTATGAGGAGCTGCTTGCGGCTGACAAGGCTAAGATCACAGAACTCCAGACAAATAACGATTCACTTACGAATCAGCTCGGCACTATCACAGGTGAGCTTGCTGAAAAGGATAAGGAGATCGAAGATCTCAAGGCACAGAATGCCGCACTTGAAGAAGAACTTCAGGACGCAAAGAACAAGATCGCTACGTCGTCACCCGACAACAGCGCAATGGATCTCGGCAATGTATTCCTCGAGGCACAGAAGTCTGCCAACATGATCGTTACGCAGGCTAAGGAAAACGCAAGAAAGATGGACGAAGACGCTAAGCGTCTTGCAAATCAGGTCGTTGACGATGCTAACGGCAAGGCTGCTACTATCGTTAATAAGGCTGACGAAGAAGCTTCTTCAAAGGTCAAGGAGGCTAATGCCAAGGCTTCCAAGATCCTCTCCGAAGCCGAGGATAAGTCCAGCGCAATGAAGTCTGCTTCCGAGGCTCTTAAGGCTTCCGTTAAGGCAGAGGTAGACGAGATCGAGACCAACGTTGCAAAGCTTCGTGAAGTTCTCGAAATGTTCTCGGGCGAAAGCCTTGCAAAGCTTGATGAAGCTAAGGCTCGCATTGCAGATACACAGTCTGTCATCAGCGGAAGTGCTCCCGCATTTGCTGAAAAACATATTCCTACACCGGCTCCTGCTCCTGCACCTGCCCCGGCTCCCGCACCTGCACCTGCACCGTCTGCTCCAAAGGCTAACTTCGGCTTTGATATGAGCGAACTCGAAAGCCTTACAAAGGCAGCCGAAGCCGCTGCAGGAAGTGAAAACGGCTGATAATGGCAGAAATTTACGAATTGACCGTCGAACAGCTTCCGCAGTACTGCGACAAGCTGCGCATCGGCGACAAAGTTCTGCTCACGGGAACGGTCTATACTGCCCGTGATGCGGCGCATAAACGATTTGATGCACTTCTGAACGAGGGTAAACCGCTTCCGTTCGATATCAGGGACGCTGTTATCTATTATGCAGGTCCTACGCCTGCCGCTCCCGGCAAGGCTATCGGTTCTTGCGGCCCTACCACATCGGGAAGAATGGATAAGTTTGCACCAAGGCTTCTTGACTGCGGACTTCGTGCAATGATAGGCAAGGGCGAACGCAGCGAATCTGTAAAGGACGCTGTAAAGCGCAATAACGCAGTATATTTCTGCGCTATCGGCGGCGCAGGCGCTTTGGCTGCAAGCTGCATAAAAAAATGCGAGGTAATAGCATTTGAAGATCTCGGCTGTGAGTCGGTAAAAAGGCTTTACGTTGAGAAATTTCCTGTGACCGTTACCGTTGACTCTCACGGCGGCGACCTCTTTAAAGAGGGCAGAGCTGCTTATTGTGAGGTCTGAATACATAAAAGAAAACTCCCTTTTCGGTTTGAAAAGGGAGTTTTGTGTTTACTTTACATACTGATAAAAAAGTCCGTCACGGGTGCTGTACCAGACGAGAATTCCGCTCATTCCCCTTGGAAAACGTGTTTCCATATTCCATTCGGGGTAAAATTTGCGGACGATCACCGTGTCATCACGAAGCAGAGCTGCAAAAGAGATGTAGTTCTCCCGTGTCATTTCGTGTGAAGATGAAACGTAGATCTCGTTTTCGATCATTTCCGTTGAAAGCTTTTCATCGTCCGAAGCCTTCTTCGGTTCAAGTGCGGAAAGCTTCCTTCCGGCAGTCGGGGCAGACGTAAAATTTAAGCATTTTCATATTCCCGTTTATCAAATCATTTTCCTCCATTTCTCCGTTAATAAGATTTTCCATATCGATTCCGAGCTCCGCCGCAAGCAAGGGGAGTATCGACACATCGGGCACGCCGCAGCCTCGTTCCCACTTGGAAACAGCCCTGTCGCTGACACCTATTTTTTCGGCAAGAGCAGCTTGCGTCATCTTTTTATTTAAGCGCATTGCTCTGATTATCTCGCCTGTTCTGATCCGATCCATAGCTTTTCTCCTTTCGATGTTTCAAATCTAAAATAATTGCAATAAACTAAGCGTAGAGTTGATGATTGACAATTCAAAATCAAGGTGCTATAATAACAATTACCGGGAGAGCAAGCTGTGTTCTCTCGGTTTTGTCCAAAGGAAGGGATGGTTTTATGAAGATCGGAAAGCGCAGAGTTATTGCATATATCAAGCTTTTTTTCGAGGTACTCGCTGTAATACTTATTGTTGTGCTGATGTTTAAATTCGCTATGAATATGACGATCAAAACCGCCGAAGATGTACAGCAGGAGCAGTCAGCAACTGTTGAAACGGAGCAATGATTTTAACAAAAGAAAAGCGGCGCAGTTCATTGTTGTGAGCTGCGCCGTTTTTTATTTATTCTTTTCGTATATCTTTATAAGACCCTTTAAAAGCAGATCCTTATCGTGAATGACCTTGCGCTTGCAGTAGGGGATAATGCTGCCCGAAAGTCCGCCCGTGGCTATGACAGTGCATTTCTGTCCAAGCTCCTCCTCAAAGCGGTCGATAACGCCGTCGATGAGCGAAGCCTGACCGAAGATTATTCCGCTCTTCATGCAGTCAACGGTGTTGCTGCTGATGACTTTTTTTGGCGGTTCGAGGTTTATCTTCGGAAGCTGTGATGTTCCTGCCGTCAGGGCGTTGAGCGAAACGTTCACGCCCGGGATTATCATTCCTCCGAGGTAGCTGCCCTTGCTGTCGATGACAGAAGCGGTCGTAGCCGTACCCATATCAAAGATTATGAGCGGAAGTTTATATTCGGAAATGCCTGCAACAGCGTCAACAACGAGGTCGCTTCCAAGCTGTGCGGGGTTATCGATGATGATGTTGAGCCCCGTTTTTGTTCCGGGACCTACTATTTTGGCATCAATTCCTGCGATCTTCTTTATCGCAAGCTTTATCGTGGTCGTTACGGACGGAACAACGGACGAGATTATTGCGCCGTCGATCTCGTTCTGCTTGATGTTGTAAAGTTCAAGTATCGTTTTGAATGAGATCGCATATTCAAGTGCCGTGTTTTCACGCGAGGTGGATATTCTTTCGGAAAAAGCGATCTTTCCGTCCTCGCAGCAGCCGATAACTATATTTGAATTTCCTACGTCAATTGCTAAGATCATAGCGTTTGCTCCTTATGCTTCGGTTGTCTTGAAATTTGGGATAAGCTTTGCTTTGATAAGAGCCGTTCCAACTGCGCCGGTAACGATGGTCGAAGCTATGATCTCGAAAACAGCATTTACTCCGACGAATGCGCACATAAAGGCGAGAATGTTCATTTCTCCTCGCATATCCATTATTAACTCTGTCTTTCCGAACAGCAGCATAAGCGTTGTCATAAAGAACAGCGTGTTGAGAAAAGCAGCGGCGAAGCCTGTTACAAAGCAGGAAACAATGCCGTTGGAGATCTTTGATACGAATTTATTGATGTATCCGAGAAGAAGTCCGTCAAGAATTCTCGGTACGAAGCAGGTGATGATCGTGAACAGCGGACTGATGCCGAAAAGCGCTACGCCGAATGGACTTGGAAGTCCGATGCCAACACACTGGAGAAAGCTTGTGAGTCCGAAAACAGCTCCCACAGCTGCGCCTCCGACAGGTCCCATTGTAAGTGCAGCGACAGCAACGGGGATAATGTTGAGCGTGATAGAAAGCGGTCCGATGTTGAGATAACCGAGCGGCGTGAATGACATTACGACGAGAATCGCCGTAAGCAGACCCATAATTACGATACGGGCGATCTTCTGTTTGTTTTTCATGATAAAAATTCCTCCTTGTTATTATTCCCTTTCGGGATACAATACAATAAGCGGAGCTTTTGCGTGCTTTCCTGACGGCAGAAAGACCTGCAAAAAGCCCGCAAACAATATTATATCATAAAAAAACGGCTTTTGCAACGATTTAATATATTTTTAACTTTTGACAGGGTCTGTATTAATAGTTATGTGTGTTGTCTGCTGCGGACAGAACGCAGTTTGGTGCAAAGTATATTTTGCATAGGAGAAATGCGGAGATTTTTTATAAAGCGAACCTCTGAAGATAAATATGAGAAATTTTGTTGCAATTATACTTTTTTAGTTGCAGGGGAAGTTTTGGTTATAGAAAGGCTCTAATACTAAACACCAATAAAATACAGGAAAAAATCTGCGCCGAAATCGCATATATCCAAGATTGTCGGCTTGATTTTTTCTAGATTTTAAATGGTGTTTAGTATAAAAAAGCACGCAAAAACGTTGCTTTTTTGCCAAAAATAAAAAAATCAAATTTTTTTGAAAAAAGGGTTGACAAGTGCTGCTTATTATGCTATAATAATTAAGCAATCTCGTTGAGAGATAAATAAAAACATCGCGGAGTGGAGCAGCTCGGTAGCTCGTCGGGCTCATAACCCGAAGGTCGTTGGTTCAAATCCAGCCTCCGCAACCAACGTAGAATAGCCGTTTGATTGATTTCAGACGGCTATTGTTTTTAGTTAAAATAAGCCTTTAGGGCACTATTAGGGCACTAACAATTGAAAATAGCACATAAAATCACGCAAAAATAATAAATATAAAAGCAGTTTCCGTTCGCTTGGAAACTGCTTTATTTTTTATCCTGCAATATTTTTATTATCTTTTTGTTCGGGATCTTCTTTTTTGATTTTTGAGGTGAACAGAACATCTCCGAGGGTGTCGGCTATTCTTGTATTGGCTTCTTCAAGCACATGAGCATATATATTTTGCGTTGTGCTTGGCTGGGCGTGACCTAAATACCCCGAAATGGATATGGTGTCCATACCGTTGAAATACAAGAGGCTTGCTGCTGTATGTCTGAATTGGTGTGGGTGCAGGTGCGGCAGGTCATTGCGTTTTGAAAAAGAATCAAGCCATTGTGAAATAGAATCAGGGTGGAGCGGATATCCTAAATTATTAAAATCCTCGCTTACAAACAGAAAATCATTGTCAAATACCTGCATTTTACCGTTTCCGTCCGGTAAAGAAATTCGGTCATTCCATTTGCTGCCTGATTTAGCTATAAGATTATCGTAATACAAAGTCTTGTATTCTCTTAAAAGGGTCATGATCTGAACAGGAAGCTTTATAAATCTGATTGACTTTTCCGTTTTGGGAACATCGGAATACACACCGATGTCAGGCTGATAGTATATACAGCGTTCGATGTGTATTTGATTAAACTCCCAATTTACACAAGACCAACGCAAGCCAAGAATTTCACCTCTTCTTAACCCTGCAACAATAAGCAGGTTTATAATGGTTCTCCATTTTAGAGGTTCATCTTCCAAAAGGTTCATAATATGAGTGACCTGCTCAATTTCAAGATAATCTGCTTTCGGAGCTATGCTTTTGGGCGGAAGTGCCCTTGCTGCAGGATTGTAAGGGATAAGGTTCTCTTTTACAGCTATTTCAAGCACCGAATGAATAACCCTGTGATGTTCTCTGATCGTTTTATTGGAAAGCGGCTTCATATTTCTTTGAATGCTGAACATATCATCTGCGGACATATTAAAAGCAGATGCGATCTTTTCGGCGGTGTTCTGTGAAACTGATCTTCCTTTGATAGCAAGGTTGAATGTACTGTACGACATTGTGAGATTGTCTTTGCAGAATACTTCCTTGTTCGTATATCCCATATCAGCAATAATTTTGTCGATATTTATATTCGGTCTTATTACAGCTTTTGAGGCTTGATGTCGTAATCCGTCTTGTGCAAGCTGCTGATATAGGTCGTTAAGATGTTTAGGCCGCAGATCGGCTATTCTGATATGACCTATACCTGCATTTATGCGGCGGAGCAGTTCACGGTAACGTACTTCTGTATTGTGTCTTAATACACCGTTGCTTACTTTAAGCTTTATAACATAGTCAGCATAATCTTCAAACTTTTGCTTCCCGTCACCGCACAGACCCTGCTTGCATTGTTCTTCAAATAAGGTTGCCTGACGGTTAAGTTCTTTTTCGATTTGCTTTGCAGTCATTCCCGGAGCAGGTTTCCAAGTCAATTCATAAGGCTTTATCTTTTCCCCCGAAGCTGAATAACCTGCCGCCACTCTTATTCGATATGAGATTATTTCACCGTTCTTATTCTTTCTTGGGGTTATGTTGGGCATTTTTGTTAGCCTCTCTTTCCAGACGATAGGATATTCCTATTATTTGGGCATTTGCCAGTGATTCTAAAGAAAAACCATCTGTACTAGGAATTTCAAGATTAATATTTAAATCTGAGTATGGGTTAATAAATTCTTTTGGAGCGACTTTATTAACTATTCTCTTAATAATTAAATTGATATCTGACTCAATTTGTTGCATATAAAAAACTTTTTTATCATAGCCACTCAAAACAATAGAATTGTGATAATTATAATCATTACTTGTGTACAAGTCGGGTTCATCATTTTCATTAACAGTTGCAGCGTTAGTTATGTTAAATATAATACTTGACAGCGTATTTAAATTATCAATCAAAGATGAAATTATATCAATATATTCAATGACATAATCCTCATTATTTTTTATGAGTTTTTTTCTTATTTCTTTTAATTCTTTAAGTGCGTTAAGTAATATAATGTTTTCTTCTGTAAGCCCAGTATATTCACAAATTGATTTTAAATCAGTATCAACAGTTGCAACATCTGAAATACCTATTAAATAATCAGAAGAAACCTTAAAATATTCAGCTGTTCGTTTGAGAAGATCAATATTTATGGTTCTTTGCCCTTTTTCGTAGAGACTTAAGCTTTGAGCAGTGACGTTTAGGTCTTGTGCAACTTTTTGTAAGCTTAATTTCTTTTCTAATCTTAACTTTTTAAACCGCTCTGCAAATACATCTGTTGTTTCCATTTCTATTCTCCTATCACATATTGCAAGTTTGTTGATATTGCTAAATATTATCAACAAATGCTTGACGTTAAATGGTTGTTGATATATAATAAGATTATCAACAATCACCGTCATTATCATAATATCATAGCGATGATGATTTGTCAAGAACAAATTTTGCAGGAGGTAAAATCATGAATAATTCAGATGTTAGAACAGCGGCAAAGAACGCAGGTGTTTTTCTGTATCAAATTGCGGCGGCTATAGGAATATCAGAGCCGACAATGACGAGAAAACTGCGCTTTGAACTGACAAAAGATGAGAAGAAGCCTATTTTTGAAGCAATTAACCAAATTGCAAAAGAGCGTGAAAAACAGGAGGTATAAAATGTTTTATGTAAAATCCAAATTCGCAGAAGGCGCGGAGATAAATATTGAATTTACAGATGAAAATGTATATACTCGCTGCTCTGCCTGCGGTGCTGAAATCCCTGTAGATATTGTTGAAGAGATAAGGAATGCTGATTTCGACCTTTACGGAACGGCTTTTTATTGTGAAAAATGTTCAGTCGAAAAATGCAATTGATACACAAGTATTTCAATGCAAATATGAGATATCTATAAACAGAAAGGGTGTTCAAAATGGCGGACGGAGTTACCTCACAGGTACAGCACATCACCTCACTTGACTTCGATATGACAAAGGCGTTACAGCAGTTACAGGAATTGCAGGAGCGGTTTAATGCTGTTACACAGGAGATCGCAAGCCGAAACTGGACTATCAATGCAGTTTTTAACGGTGATGAAGAGCTTGACAAGCTCGAAAACAAGGCGGCAAGTCTTGCAGGGCAGATAAGCAATCTCGAAAACGAGATAAAGAGCAACAATGCTGCTACTGTAAACAGTTTTTCACAGGTCGATCAGCAGCTGGAAAAGCTAAATTCTTCTTTTGGAAATGCCAAAGGCAGCGTTTCCGACTACAAAAGCGGACTGGAAGACACAAGTGCTGCGACAGATGATCTGAACAATACAACGAGTGTTCTTGTTTCGACAATTGAAAGCAAGCTTGTTTCCGTTCTTCAACAGGCGGCAAAGGCAGGATATGATGCTGTTAAGTCAACGGAAGATTCAATGGTCGAGATCGGTCGAGTTCTTAACACTACTGCTTCCGAAACGGAAACGCTCCGAGGTTCTTTATTTGACCTCGGCAATGAATACGGGCGTTCTTTTGAGGACGTTTCCGATGTAGCTTTGCGCTTTGCGCAAGCAGGCTACAATATGAATGACACGATAAGCAACACAAAAGCTTTACTCCTCGGTATGAACACTGCCGAACTGGAAGCAAGCAGCGGCACGACGGAGCTTATCGGTATTCTTAATCAGTGGCAGATGGAGTCGAGCGAACTCACGACTGTTATTGACAAGCTGAATTACACGGCTGATAATAATGCCATTACAACACAAGACCTCGCAGATGCGCTCCTGAAAGCTTCGTCAATGGCGAAAACAGCAGGAATGAGCTTCGATGATACGGTCGGTGTTCTTACGGCTATGAAGGTTGCTTCGGGTGCGGCAGGCAAGGAAGTTGGCAATGCGTTTAAGTCTATCATTGCATACATACAGCGCCCCAAATCCCTTGAAACTTTCGCTGATATGGGAATTGATGTATTCAAAAACGAAGTGACGGGCGAACTTCTTCCGATGATGACAATATTGGAGAATATGTCAAATAAATGGAACACTTCGCAGGAAGAGATGCTTGATGCACTCGTTAAATCGGGCGATGCGGCGCAGATGATGTCCGAAGAATGGGCTATAGCGACAGGTTCGCTTGATGAATACAATCAGTATCAGGAAGCGGCGGCAGCGGCTACCGACAAGGCGAATGATGCGGAATCCCGTGCGCAGGCACAGGCGGCGGCAGGTGTGTTCAGGCGCAACTACTATATTGCCTTAATGGAAAACTTCAACAAGGCGGTTGAAATTTCGGGCGATCTCATCAATGCCGAAGGACATTCTGCGGAAGAAAACAGCCGCTATATGGAAACATTGACAGCAAAGACGGAACAGCTCGTTGTTGCTCTTACGGAGCTTGCGGTTGCGGCGGCTGATTCGGGTATGCTTGACCTTGCGAAAGAAGCCATTGAAACTGCAACGGCTATCGTTAAGTGGACTACGGAAACCAAGAATCTTGTTCCCGTTTTGAAAATAGTTGGCGGTTTGCTGCTTACAATTAAATCGCAGAAAATTGCAGATGAATTTATAGCTATCGGCAGTGCCTTTAAAAATGCCAAAAACGCATTTACACTCGGTGCAACTGCCCTAAAAGGTGTCGAAGCAGCAGCTTCGGGTGCGACCGTTGCCGCAACAGGGCTAAGTGCCGCTCTTGGCGGCATAGGAATTGTACTGTCAGTTTTATCACTTATTACGGCCGCTATGAATGCATACGCACAAAGCGTTGTAGAAGCGCGGCAGGAAACAATAGCGGCAGCGGAAAGTGAAAAAGAAAAATACGATGTTCTTGAAAGTTCAAAAAATGTTTACGAGGAACTTTCCGAACGATATGAAGAATTGAGAACAAAGACATATCGCACGGCGGAAGAAGAAAAAGAACTCGAAACTATAACCTCACAGCTCAAAGATACACAGGATAAGCTTACAGAAGCATACGGAAGTCAGGCTAATGCTATTGATCTCATCAACGGCAAGCGAGATGAAGAAATTGAGAAGCTAAACGAGCTTAATGAAGCAGAACTTCAATATCTTCGTAATGCGCAAGAAGATGCAATAAAAGCTCAAAAAGAAACGAACCTTCAATATGATACTGTGGTAACAAAACAGTATGAATTAAAAGATCCGGACGGATTGGATTCAATAATCAATTCAAATTTCAATGTATTGAACGGTGCAAATTTTACTATATCCGAAAAATTCGGAAAAACCAAGCTTGAAGTATCGGCAACCACCAAGAGCCTTGAAGATTTAAAAACCGTTCTTGACGAAATAGAAGAATCGGGCGGCAAAAATACTGCTGAATGGTCGATGTTTTATGAAGCTATGCAAGGGGTTGAATCTGAACTCTCGAAAATGGGTGATATGTACGCCGATCTTGCAGAAACGCAGTTCACGTTATATAACAATGCCAACGACTTTAAAGATGTCGGACGTGAGGGCTATCTTGCTTGGCGTGACGGTTTGCTTGCGACAGCAGAGGGCGATACTGAGCTTGAAAATGCTTTAACTGCGCTTTTTGCACAGAAATTTCCCGAACAGGACTATCTTGCTGACCTTGATGCTGTAAAAAATATGACAGATGCCGAAAAGGCTTATTATTTTACAAAGAAAAATTCGGTAGTTGCCACGGAAACTTCTGTAAAAGCAACAAGAGAAGCAACAAAAGCGACAGGTGAAGCTGCTGAACAGCTCGAAATTACAGATGAAGAGTTAGCGGCACTTGCAAAGACCATATCCTCTTCCGAAAGCAATATCACAAGCCTTAACAAGTATATGGAAACGCTCGCCGAGGGCAACGGCTTGACAGCAAAAGAAGTAATGGAGCTTTGCGAAACTTACGGCTTGCTTGCAGATCAGTTTACTTTGACGGAAAAGGGCTACACAATTGAAGTTTCGGCTCTTGAAGAGCTTCGTGACAAACAGATCGAAGCCGCAGTAACAGCACGTCTTCAACAGGCGGGATATACAGAAGCGGTAATAAACAACATCTTAAAGCGTATTCAGGCTTATTCAGATGAAGTTGAGAGCATTTCGACCGTTGCCGATGCGCAGTTGGCACTTGAAAAGCTGAAATTACAGCTTTCCGATGCAGAGGCAAATGCGCATATAAATTCGCAGTATGATTATGCGAAATATCAGGAGCAGACAGCTGATCTTCGTGACCTCATCGGAGAAACGGAAAGCTATGCTTCAACGCTTGAATACCTTGACGAATTGCAGAATGGTTTATATCAGAACCTCGGCGAATCGTACAGCAACACCGGAAAGAAAACTTCCGATGCGGCAAAAGAAACCGACAACGCTTTTAAATCTCTTATCGAATCCATTGAACGTCTTGGCGAAATGGGTGTTTACAACACTCAGGAGCTTATTGACAAGTTCGAGGAGCTTCGCAGGACGGCAGGCTACACGGAAGATCAGATAAAGACTATTGAGGACAAACTCCACAAGCTTTATGAATCGCAGATAGACGAACAGCTCAAAGCGGCTGAACAGGCTAAAAAGGACTATATTGAAAAGACTAAAGAGAAGTATGAAGAGGACAAAAAAGCTCTGAAAAAGACCTTTGAAGAAGAAAAAGAACAATTCAAGGAACAGCAGAGCGATGAGCTTGACGAACGCAAAAAATACTGGAGCGATGAGATAGACAAGCTCAAAGAAAACCTCAATGCACAGATAAGTGCTTCCAAGAAAGCTTATGAATCCAAGAAAAAGCTTTACGAAAAGTCATACGATAATCAGAAAGAGAGCCTTGAAACTCTCCGTGACCTTGAAATCCAAAGTATCAAGGATTCGTATAACGCCCGTATCGATGCTTTGAAAAAGATAAAGGCGGCTCGGCAGGCTGAACGTGACGATGAAGATTATCAGGAAGAACGCAATGATCTTCTTGAACAAATCTCATACTGGGAACAGAGAACAGGAACGGAAGCCGTTGAGAACATTGAAAGTCTGAAAAAGCAGCTTGCCGACCTTGACAAAGAACACAAGCGAGATGTTGAGGACAGAGAGATCGACAATCAGATCGATGACCTCGAAACGAACCGGGACAATGAAACGGCGGCTATAAAGGCGCAGTACGATGAACAGATAGCGGCTTTGCAGAAAACCAAGGAAACAGAGCTTGAAATCTATGAAACCACCTACAACGCCGAACAGGAGCTTTTAAAGGCGAAGCTTGACAAAGATGTCAAGGCTATGGAAGATGCCCGAGATGCTGATTTAAAGGCTTTGCAGAAGAAGCAGAAACAGGACTTGAAACTTCTTGAAGAAGAGCAGGAGAAAAAGCTTCAAGACCTTGAAGATGAAAAAGATGCGGCTGTCAAGGCGGCAGAAGAAAAGTGGAAGCAGATCGAGCAGATATTCAACGACTCCAATAAGGCTATGGTAGCTTCCTCGGGAATGTTTGCGGCTGACCTTTACGAACAGTTCAACGAAGAGTTCACGAAAAAGTTTGAAATGGATCTCGATCATTTGAACTACCTTATAACTGAATTGAACGCCCGCAAGCCGACTATGGAAAGTATGAGCGGCACAATGCCTACCACGCCTTACACGGGCGGTTCGAGCGGCTCTTCAAGCGGCAGTTCGGGCAAGAGCGGCGGAAGTTCAAGCGGTTCTTCGGGTTCGGGCGGCTCGTCAAGCAGCGGTTCGACAAAGAAAAAGAAGAAAAAGCAGGAACCTGTCAAGGCTTCGACGGGCGGAAAGACCACGGCTGACGGAATGGTTATGCTTCACAAAAACGAGCTTATCATAAATCCGCCGACTACCAAGAAGCTTGAAGATTTACTTAAAATGTTCGAGCCGCCAAAGACGGGTATTGTCATTGACCCGTCAATAATGCGGAGCATAAACAGGACAGCTGCGTTCTACCACTCCCCGAGAGGAAATAACTACAACACGGCTAACAATTACAACAGCAGCAGCTACGACAACAGCTGCCCTACCATTCAAAATTTCTATGCACCTTTGCAGCACATTGACAAGGTCGAGGATAAGGCTGATATGGAAGCGGCTACGAATGCGCTTGAACGTGAAATACTGCGTAAAATAAGCACAAAGCTTTAAAAAATCTCCCTGCTGTAAACTTTGGCGAGCGCACAGCAGGGAGCATATCAAAATCAACTATATATAGCTGACCCATTTGTATTATAACATAATGGGAGCAGGTTTTCAAGGAGGTATTTATATATTATGGAAAACCAGCTTGTATTTATGCCGAACAGCATAAATTCAGAACCATATACATATTCTTCGATCATTGCTGATTATGCAGGAATAAAGCATCATTCTGTTCAGCAGTTGATTATGAAGCATGAGAGTGATATTTCAGATTTTGGCACGGTCGCATTTGAAATGCGTGCGTGCCCCCATAAAACAGGATCTTCGTTTGAAAAATTATATCGTCTTAATGAGCAACAGGCAACCCTTCTTATATCATATATGAAAAATACCGACCCTGTACGCAGGTTTAAAAAGGCTCTTGTAAAGGATTTTTATGCAATGAAAAAAGAGCTTTTCAATCGCAGGACTAACCGTGAAATGCTTAAAAGCACACATAAGAACCTTGCCGAAGCTATAAAGCTCATACCGGAGAATGAAAGATCGGCACACGATTATCAGAATTATAATTCTTTGGCGTATATAGTTTTATTCGGGTGTTCGGCAGCCAAATTAAAGAAACAGCGTGGAGCAGATAAAAAGGCTAAAGCTATAGACTATCTCACGTCAGATGAGTATGAACAGTTAAAATGTATTAAGGATAAAATATGCATCTGCATTGAGATCGGTATGAGATACCCCGAAATAAAAGCCCGACTTATGCAGACATACAATAAAACCGAGGAGGTCAAAAATGATTAATGTTAAAATGCTTACCATAGCGGAAACCGCCGAAACATACGGTATATCGCAATATGCGGTGCGCAAGTGGGTCAACAGCGGCTCTTTGCCTGCTGTCAGGATAGGAAAGAAATTTCTTATTAATGAGCAGGTAATTGAAAAATTTCTTAAAGGTGAGAGTATCGATGCTTGCGAAAAAAATAATACTTGTGAGATAAAACCTATTTCTGTGAAGTTTTAAGGCGGTGTAGCGATGGCACTTGAAAACGGGTATATAAAATTACACCGTAAAATCATTGACTGGTGTTGGTACAAAAAGCCGTTAACAAAGCATTTGTTTGAACACCTGCTCCTCATAGCAAATATTGAAGATAGTAAATTTGAAAATATCATCGTCAGACGTGGTGAGTGTGTTTCATCTATACGCAGATTATCAGCAGATACAGGACTGACGGAAAAGGAAGTGCGAACAGCTTTAAAACACTTAAAAAAGACACAAGAAGTGGCACAGACTGTATATCCGAAATTTAGCGTATTTACGATAAATAATTACGATTTATACCAAGCAGGGGCACAAGCAGAGGCAAGCAACGGACACACGACGGGCACACAAGGGGCAAGCAAAGGGCAACATAATAAGAAAGATAAGAATGATAAGAAGAATAAAGAAGAAAAAGAAATAGATAATGTATCCGTCGAATTTGAAAGCCTGTGGAAAATGTACCCTCGAAAAGTCGGAAAAGAAGCCGCTTTAAGAGCCTACACAAAAGCACGGAGCGACAAAAAGGACCCGACCACCTTTGAACAGGTCAAACAGGGCATCGAAAACTATATCAGGCAGATCGAAGCCAAGCATACCGATACGCAATACATAAAGCACGGTTCTTCTTGGTTCAATGCCCGAGCTTGGAAAGACGATTATGATTTTTCACCTGCCAAGCAGTTTTCCAACAGTCCGCAGCTTGTGACGGTCAACGGCAAAGAATACGAATTGCGTAACGGCAAGTATTACACTCCGGACGGCTGCGGAATTGCCATTGACCCGTATGCAAAAAGTGACCTTGACGATTTGTTTTAAATATGAGGTGATAAATGAGCGAAAACGAAAGCATAGTTCTGCCTATGCTGTTGGTGACTCCGTAAATCACGGAGTCATCTTCGTCAACGTGCCTGCTTAAGCATCTAAAGGTTTCGAGTAACCGAGGAATAAGCCAATAACCAACAGGGGAGCTGTGTTGAATAATGGTTTATTCGAGGAGATTGAACAATGACAAATGAACAGCTTGCGGAACTTATCCAAGAGGGTAATGATGAATTAAAACCGGTTCTATGGGAACGGGTGAAAAAGCTGCTATATATGTTTTCAGGACGTTATTACAGCAGATTTACAGAATACTGTGATCGCTGCGGTGTTACGGAATGGGACTTAAAGCAACAGGCTTATTCAGCGTATGAAATCAGTTTGAAGGGTTATATTTCGGAACGTGGTTCGTTCAGTACATACCTGACCTTTGGCTTTAAAAAGGCGCTTCGTGAGCTGTTCAAAAGCAAAGATCCTTTGAATTCAGCGGAAAGCATTGACCGTTCTATTGATGAAGATAACGAGAACAGCGGCTCTGTTGTGGAGTTAGTTTCCGATCAAAATGCTCTTGAAGCTTTTGAGAATATTGAAAATGAAGATGTTGGCAGAATCGTCCGCACGGCGGTCAATGATCTTCCCGAAAGAGAGCAGGCGACAATTCGGGCTATATATTTTGAAAACAAGAAAAACAAAGAAATAGCGGAAATATACGGCGTGACGGCGCAAGCTGTTGCAGAGTATTCAAAAAGAGCGTTGATGATGCTTCGGAGAAACAAAGAAATACGCCGCCTTTCAGATGAATTAGGTTATAATTCACAGCTGACATATAGAAATACTTTAGGAAGTTATAAACACTTTGGAATAAGCGGCGTTGAGCGTGTGGCTATTGAACGAGCAGACATTGAATCACGTTTAATAACAGCAAGTGAAACGAGGAGGAAGAATGATTATCAATGAAAAATCATTTATAAACTCCGTATCGATCAAAAATAAGATAATATATACAATGAGCAGGTCAAGCATAATAACTGACCTGCTCACGATTTTAGTTTATATGCAGTTGTTCTTTAAGTGCCGATTGAAGAACAGCGGAAAAGTTTATATTAGCCTGTTCCGCTTTCTCATTAAGCCAAGAGGGGATAGTACAGTTCTTTTTAACAGATCTGTTATCGAGCATACGGCGGTATGCATCGGGGTCAGCATCTACAAGTGTTTTTATTTCGTTGGCTTCACAAGGCAATGCTGCAATATCTGACGGCGTGGGGAAAGTCCATTTTTTATCCTCATAGGTAACGCCCAAGAGGTTTATAGCATCTCGTGCCATTTCTATGGCTTCAGGAATGGTTTCTCCGAAAGTATTATTATCAAAATCAGGTATAGATACAAGATATCCACTTCCGTCTTCGCATTTTGTGAGTATTACAGGGTAACAAATTTTCATATATAACACTCCTTTGTATAAATAATAGCCTTGGGAGCTTTGCGCTCCCTTTTGCTATTTCAGGTTTCTTCGTTTAATTATTGCTTTGGCAAGGTTCTCGTTTATTTCTGTGTGCCTCGGTATCATCTCGGTTTCAGTTCCTTTTACATAAACATCGTGATTTCCGCCGTTTCTGTCAAACTTCCATCCCTTGCTTTCAAGCAGCTTTATCAAATCTCGGCGTTTCAACTGCTTTCCCCCTTCCGTCAATTATATTATACGCCTTTTATACGCCTTTGTCAATAATATATGGAAAAAAGCTGCACAATATCGTGTGCGTATTTTGTACGTATTATACATAATTATCAAATTTATATTCTGTTTTATTTATTAGGTGTGTTTTATTTGCGATTTAAATGCTGTTTTTAGACACTTTGTGTTTTATAGTGTAAATTATCAAATGGAGTTGCAAAATGCGCTACAAAGCAATTCTGACCTATTACTGTATGTTCTGCAATAAATAAAACGAGCAGGGAGTATTTTAACAGACCTGCTCATTGTTATATTCAAAGTTATTTTATATCTCTTAACGGATTCTGTCCGAACCACCAGTAGACGAATTTTGCAGTCGGTATGCAGTAGCCTTTAGTTAATTTCCCGTCCTTGCGCCAAGATAAACCGAGTGCGCCGCCGTCAATCGCTGCGTGAAGGCTGCTTATACCCATACCCATAAATTCCGCGGCAACGTGAACGGGTATTTGTTTTGGGTATTTATTAATTATCTCCTCAACTTTCGCTTTGTCCTCCGCAATAAATTCTTCAATTGTCATTTTGATTCACTCCTTATTTATTTTATCGGAAGCAGGTTTTTGCATTTTTTCTTCTATTGCTTCATTGACAAAACTGTTCAAGGAATGACCGCAAGCTTCTGCATAGGCTTTGATCTCTTCCTTTTTGCCTTTGGGCATTCTTAAAAGAACTTTATCATATTTCTTGTCCTCAAAGCGTTTTGTTGCTTCCATTTGTGCTTTTGTTACTGCCATTATATCACCGTCCTTTGATACAATTATATCATACACATATAACGATAACTATATACATTTTATATAAAGATATCGTTATATTTTTATTCATTTTACATATTGATATAACGATATCGTTATGATATAATGTAATCACAGGGTTGAGAAAGACCCACATAATAAAACAATGGAGGTAATACAATGAGTACATCGGAATTAACAGGCAAGGTTGAAAATATTAAAACGCTGCAGACTATGATTGACGAACTCACCGCAGAAATGGAAGCTGTCAAAGACGAAGTCAAGGCAGAGATGACAGCACAGGGAGTTGACGAACTTACAGTATCGTGCTTTAAGGTGCGTTACAAGGAAGTCACATCGAGCAGGTTTGACAGTACAGCATTTAAGCAGACACATGCGGAACTGTATTCACAGTACTGCAAGCCTACAATAAGCAGACGCTTTTCTATTGCATAAGAAAAAAGCCCTTACATAACCGCCGACCAAAGCAAATATGTAAGAGCCGCAAACCATTAACCTACAGGGGAGCAGGTTTATATTTATTATACTTGACCTGCTCCAATATGTCAATGATATAAGGAGATTTTTATTATGGATAAATTAAACGATATGAGCACAAGGCTTGCAGAAATTTCAAAGGAACTTGACGAAGTTGCAGAAAATGAGTTCACAGAAGCTATGATAAATGCGGAAAATATGAAAGGAGTGCTTGAAATGGCACGAACCTTTGTAACGTATCTTGATGATTTCCCAAGAAAAGTCGATGTCGAAACAGGCTATCGGGCTGTTTTATCCGTTTTAAGCGTTCTTGACACTACCCTTTACGATACATACAAAAAGCTTGCGGCTTTAAACAACAAGCTCCGTGAAATATTATAAGGCGGTGATGATATGAATATTAAATCAAAAGCAAAAGCGTTTATCAAAGAGTATGGTTTAAAATCTTCAACAGTTCTTTCATTCGAGGAACTTTCAAAAGTAGCGGTGAAGCTGAATTATAAGATTTTTCGCCCGAAAAATGCGGAAAGCAAGGTCATTTCAGCTCTTGATCTTCAAACAGAGTTTAAGGAACTGTCGGCATTCAGTTTCGCAAGGGACAATGTAAAATACATATTCATTCGGTCAGATGTTCCAAACGAGGTAGCCGCCGCCTTACTTCTTCACGAATTGGCGCACATCTATCTTGGACATTTGGAAAAATCAACGATGCCTGCGGCATCAGACGAAGCCGAAGCTAATATGTTTACTTCCTGCGTTATCGAAGAAGTTTACAGACGCAGACCGCCGCATCCTTTGAGTATTGGTCTTGCTGTTTCAGGGATACTGACATTGATAATGTCAGCGTATATTTCCCGAAGTGTTGTAAAGCTTTTAAAAAGTAAATTCGATTTAATATAATATAATAATCTTATATAAAATATTATATATTATCTATATCTTATATATATATTAATATAATAGATAATAATAATATTTATAATATATATTTAGTTTTATTATTAGGGTTATAGTGCATAGATTGAAAGAGCTTGAGCTGAATGATTGGATATAAGTCCCTTATTTTATCTGCCGGGGGGTGTTATATATTGGTCGGTAGAATTGCCTCGCAAAAATTTTTGAGGGCACTATTAGGGCACTAAGGACACCAAAAATAAAGAAATGATTTGTAATATTTCAAAACAAAAATAAGGATAAATGACGTAAAATAGAAAAATTTTAAAACAATTCAAAAGGTTTGAAAACGGGCAGAAACGCCCTCATAACCCGAAGGTCGTTGGTTCAAATCCAGCCTCCGCAACCAAATTAAAAAAGTCAAGCTATTCAGTAAAATGAAATCTTCCTTTTCACACAGATTTCGCCTTGAATAGCTTGACAAATGTATTAAAATCCTGTATAATAAAACACAGGATAAGAAAGCATTCACTAAGTCATTCAGATGCTGGTTTCATCTGCGTGATAGTTCACAAGGTTTGTCGCCAAACAAGCCTTGCGAGTGGGTGCGTTTTTGTTTCTTAAAACATAATAACATAAATATGCCGAACTGTCAATAGCTTTTTTGACAGTTCGGCATATTTTATTATAATTTTTATAAAAATTTGTCAAATGTCTGCAAAATCATAGCATTACAATGCTATTCCATTAAGAAGAATATCCATCGTTTCACGCTTCTGACGATCTAAAACGTGTGCATAGCGGTCAAGCGTGAAATTAACGCTTGCGTGTCCGAGCAGAACGCTTAATGTTTTAACGTCAACGCCCTTTTCAATGGCTCTTGTAGCAAATGTGTGTCGCAGAGCGTGGAAGTTTGCATCATTAACGCCTGCTTCTTTGAGGATACGCTTGAACGTTTCCTGCAATGTTTTCGGTTCGGCAGGTCCGCCTATCGAAGAATGCAGAAGATAGTTGTCGTTAAAAGAGCGGTGATTGGTTTTTGCGTTATATGATATTATTTCTTGGCAAAGCTCATCGTTTATGGGTATATCTCTTACGGATTTTTTATTTTTCGGCGTTCCGACTACAAGCTCGGTTTTGGTTGTACTGTCCAAAGACGGCAGACGGTTTACGGTACGCCGTATATGTACTATGCGGTTTTGGGTATCAATATCCGACCACCGCAGTCCGAGAACTTCGCCAAGTCTGATACCGAGAGCAAGACTGAGATACACTCCGAAAGCCAGTTTTTCTTCCGAGTGGCGCAGTTCTTTCATCAAAAGCTTCTGCTCATAGACTGTAAGCACACGCATCTCGGGTGTTTCCTGCTTTGGCAGTTCAATAAACTCTATATAATTTTTCTTTATCAGCTCCAATTCGAGAGCTTTCTGCAATGACTTATGTATCATACGGCTGATATTTGATAGAGTTTTCGGTGAAAGACCGCCGCCTTTAAGACTGCCGTTATCGCTCTGTGCATTAAAGAATCTTTGGAAGATGTCTGTATTAAGCTCTGACAGCTTGTATGAGCCGATGTACGGCACGATATGCCCGTTTATATATCCGTGATAGGAAACAGCTGTAGACTGCTTTACAGTGCGTTTTGAGTAGACTTCAAACCAGTATTCAAGCCATTCTTTTAAGGTCATATCGGTGCTTATTTTTACATCTGTGTCAATGTTCATTTTTTCTTCCCTTTCTGCCACATTTATATAGTTTTAGCCTTATTATACCATTTTTCTGCTTGATATTCAATCCAATTTGTCGGCAAATTTGGAATATTGTTGAAAAATATTACAATGTTTTATTGACTTTTAAAGAAAAATCAGTATAATTAAAAATAGGATATACGCATTATTGGTGTGATTTATTTTGAAAGGAAGATAAAAATGAGGATAATAGATTTTTTATTGTTAAAAAAGTCCACTATCATTGTAACCTTTGTATTGGATTTTTTTATTGGACTGTCTTTGCTGGCTGTTTATTTTGAAAGTAAAGTCATTGAGTTTTTTTTCTGTTTTTAATATTTCTCCCGATTTAATTCACACAATATGTAATAATGCCGGATCAATTTGTGTGGGGGGGATCCCGATTATTTTGGGGTGGATAGTGTATCGTATTCACCAAGCCAAAACAGGTTCAAGTCATACGATATTTATTGGGGGAGTATTGGGACTTATATGGTTTTTTGTATCATTGTGCTTTCGTATTTTTCTGTTTTGGATTATAGGAGCAGTGTGTCTGATATTATTTTTGCCGTTAAGTATATTTACAATTATTTATAATAAGAATCATCAATACCAAGAGGAACTTTAATATGTGCAAAAAGCAGAACGGTAGTGCCGTCCTGCTTTTGTAATTCCCCATTGGGGAATTATCAGTCTGTCCAAAAAGCCCCTAATCAGAAACCTGATTAGGGGCAAAATCATAATTCAAGCAAAAA
>ENA-OPAV01000234-OPAV01000234.1-human-gut-metagenome-genome-assembly--contig:-NODE-234-length-49804-cov-5.243141_pt1 | contig 49804 bp, 56 predicted proteins | sample MGYA00241056_ERZ501428 | MGnify/ENA primary metagenome ERZ501428 (study PRJEB25962, sample SAMEA2042621) | human gut metagenome | biome: human gut; feature: human-associated habitat; material: faeces... | reverse complement strand
GCATCGACGCCCACGACGCTGCCAGCGTCATTGCTGCCTGCAAGGCCATTGCGCCTACCTTTGGCGGCATCAATCTGGAGGACATCAAGAGCCCCGAGTGCTTTGAGATCGAAGAAACGCTGGAGCGTGAGCTGGACATCCCTGTGTTTCACGATGACCAGCACGGCACTGCTATCGTTGTTACTGCTGCCCTCATCAACGCCCTGCGTGTGGTGGGCAAGAAGATGGAAGATGTGCACATCGTGCTGAACGGCCCCGGTGCTGCCGGTACTGCCATCATCAAGATGCTCATGACCGCCGGTGCAAAGGACATCATTGCAGTGGACCAGTTCGGCACCCTGTACAAGGGCTGCAACAGCGCCGAAGCCCACAAGAACTGGCTGGGTGAGGTGACCAATCCTCGTCAGGTCAAGGGCGGCCTGAAGGAGGCACTGGAAGGTGCCGACGTGTTCATCGGCGTTTCCAAGCCCGGCATCCTGACCACTGAGCTGTGCAAGACCATGAACAAGGATGCCATCGTTTTTGCCATGGCCAACCCCACCCCGGAGATCATGCCGGACGAGGCCAAGGCCGGCGGCGTGCGGGTGATGGCCACCGGCCGCAGCGACTTCCCCAATCAGGTGAACAACGTGCTGTGCTTCCCCGGCCTGTTCAAGGGCGCACTGAGTGTGCGCGCCCGTGACATCAACAATGAGATGAAGCTGGCTGCAGCCTACGCCATCGCCGACCTCATCACCGATGCCGACCGCAGCGAGGAGAACATCATCCCCGGCGCGTTCGACCCCCGCGTGGCCGAAGCTGTGGCAAATGCCGTGGCAAAGGCTGCCCGCGAGACCGGCGTGGCCCGTCTGTAAGCGGAGGAAGCGTTTATGAGAACCATTTCCGCACAGGAGATCACGGATACCGTTGCACGGCTGTGCATCGAAGCCAACACCCGCCTGCCGCAGGACGTGCAGGCGGCGCTGGACAAGGCCCGGCAGGAAGAGCCGTGGCCGCTGGCAAAGAGCACTCTCGACCTTTTGTGGTCGAACCTTTCCGCCGCAAAAGAAGAAAACCTGCCCATCTGTCAGGATACCGGCATGGCCTGCGTGTTTGTGGAGCTTGGCACCGATGTGCACATTGACGGCAGCTTTGAAGCTGCCATCCATGAGGGCGTGCGCCGGGGTTACACCGACGGCTACCTGCGCAAGAGCATTGTGGCAGACCCTTTGCGCCGGGGCAATACCGGCGACAACACCCCGGCGGCCATCACAGTGCATCTGGTGGACGGCGAGGGCTGCCGCATCACGGTGGCACCCAAGGGCTTTGGCAGCGAGAACATGAGCCAGATCAAAATGCTCAAGCCCGCCGACGGCGTGGAGGGCTTCAAAAAGTTCGTGCTGGACACGGTGAAGCTGGCAGGCTCCAACCCCTGCCCGCCCATCGTGCTGGGCATCGGCGTGGGCGGCAGCTTTGACAAGGTGGCGTATCTGGCAAAGAAGGCCCTGCTGCGTCCGCTGGATGTGCCGAACCCCGACCCCTATTACGCACAGCTGGAGCAGGAGCTGCTTGCCGCCATCAACGAGCTGGGCATCGGCCCGCAGGGCTTTGGCGGCAGGACCACCTGTCTGGGCCTTGCCATTGAGCAGATGCCTACCCATGTGGCGGGCCTGCCTGCGGCGGTGAATGTTTCCTGCCATGTGACCCGCCGTGCAAGCGCGGAACTGTAAGGAGGGGCAAAGATGGAATACAGACTGACGACTCCCTGCACGGCCGAGGACCTTGCCCCGCTCAAGGCGGGCGACACCGTGCTGCTTTCCGGTGTGGTGTACACCGCCCGGGATCAGGCCCACAGGCGGATGACCGAAGCGCTGGAAAAAGGCGAACCGCTGCCCTTTGATCTGACCGGCAGCGCCATCTACTACGTTGGCCCCACGCCGGAACGCCCGGGCCAGGTGATCGGCTCGGCGGGACCCACCACCAGTGGCCGCATGGATGCCATGAGCCCGCGCCTGTTGGACCTTGGCAATAAGATCATGATCGGCAAGGGCAAGCGGGACGATGCCGTAAAGGCGGCTGTGGTGCGCAACGGGGCTGTGTATCTGGCAGCGCTTGGCGGGGCCGGTGCGCTGATGGCAAAAAGCGTGCAGACGCTGGAAGTGATCGCATGGCCGGACCTTGGCTGTGAAGCCGTGCGCCGCCTGATTGTGAAGGATATGCCGCTGACGGTGATCCTGGATGCCCACGGCGGCGACCTGTACCAGTCCGGCCCGGCGGCATATCTGGAAGCAAAATAATTGATCGCCTTTGCACAAAACGCGGCCGACTAAAAACCGGCAAAACAGCAGATTTGCGCAGGATAAATTTGGTTTGTTTTAACAAACTTCCGCGAATTGCTTGCACATCGGCAAAAAGTGTGATATCTTGTACTATATGAAACCGTGGTGCTTTGCATCCCGGCACAGACAGGAGGCAAACATACCATGCAGATCCACCAATCCGCAGAAGATTATCTTGAAACGATCCTGATGCTGAGTCAGCGTATGGGCAAAGTGCGCTCCATCGACGTGGTCAATGAGCTGGGCTTTACCAAAGCCAGCGTCAGCATTGCCATGAAGAAGCTGCGCGAGAACGGCTATATCGCGGTGGACGGCGAGGGCAACCTGACCCTGCTGGCACCGGGCCGCGAGATCGCAGAGCGCATCTATAGCCGTCACCGTCTGCTGACCCACTTCTTTATGCAGCTGGGCGTGGACGAAAAGACCGCCGCCGAAGATGCCTGCAAGGCAGAGCATATCCTCAGTGAGCAGACGCTGGAAAAGATCCGTGAGCGCGCTATTGAGACGGATGCTGAGCTTGGCAAGACTGTCAAGTGATCCCCGCAGCATTCCAAGATCGTAAAATGATCCCGTTCCTGAAAAGGAACGGGATTTTTTTGTATGGAAATTGAGCGGCAGATCCCTCTTGCATCCGGGGTGCGGGTGCGGTATTCTTATAAGATAAGAAGGTTTTACAGCCAAACCGGGAGGGAACAGCCATGGATGCAGACGAGATCCGCACGCTTTTGGGCGATAACATTTTTGAGCGGGCCAAGAAATACCGCAAGCGCATCCAGCAGAGCACCTGTACCGTGAACGAGGACGGCGTGCGCCATATTTCGGCCATGGTACAGGGCAGCGGCGGCAGCTATTACTATACGCAGGCATGGCTGCGGGAGAACGGCAGCTTTGTCAGTGCGTCCTGCAGCTGCCCGTATAACCAGAACGGCGAGGGCACCTACTGCAAGCATATCGGCGCATTGTTGCTGGACGATGCCGAAAAGAATGCCCCTGCACCGGCGGCAAAGCCGGATGCGATTCCCGGTGTTGTGCGCGGCGCGGCGGGCCTTGCCCCGGAACTGGCCCGGCGGGACAGCTATGCCTCCGGGCTGGAAATGCTGTTTGGAAAAAAGTGGCACGGCGAAACGCCGGTGTCGGATCACGAGGCCCGCAGGCTGCTGGATACCTACAAGGAAGCAGCCCTTGAAAACCTTGGCGTGGACGAGACCGCCCAGCGCACCGGCTTTGCCCATCTGGAACCGGAGCTGACCCTCGTGCCCGGCGCACAGCCATGGCTGCGGCTGCGCATCTCGGACGGCGGGCGGCAGTATGTGGTAAAAAGCATCCCGAACCTGATGGAAGCCGTCGAGATGGGCAAAAGCGTCAGCTACGGCAAGGCACTGGCTTTTGTGCACCGGTGGGATGCCTTTGATGAAGAGTCCCGTGCGCTTTTGCAGCTGCTGCGCCGTCAGGTGAACGCAAGGCAGAGCATGGATAAAGCCGCCGTGCGGGTGTACGGCGGGGCCGAACAAGGCCCGGCGGGAGGTATGATCCTGACCGGCGAGATCTTTGATGACCTTGTGCAGCTGTACGAACATACCGGTTTTTTGGGCGGGTACGAGCTGCGGGAAGGTCTGCCCGTCATTACCATGACCGTGGAGCGCCGCCGCGGCGGTGTGCAGGTGGAAGGCAGCCCGGCCCTTGCCAGCGTGCAGGGCCTTGACTATGATTACCTGTTCAGCGAGGATACGCTCTGGCGGCTGCAGCGGCCCGGGTGCACCCGCATCCTGCCCGCATTGCAGGCGCTGGGCGGCAAAAGCCTGTTCTTTACCAGCGCAGATGCCACGGCCTTTTGCAGCTATGTGCTGCCGGAGCTGGGCAGCAAGCTGAACATCGTGGACCCGGAACGTCTGCTGTTGAACCAGATCCCGCTGGAACCGGTGGTGCAGTTCTATCTGGACGCACCGGACAGCTTCCGCATCGAAGCACACGCGGAGTTTTTGTACGGGGAGGATAAGGTCACGCCGTTCGTGTCGTCTCCGGCAGGGCTTTTGCGGGATGTGCGCGCCGAGAGCCGGGCAAAGCGGCTGCTGGCCTCTTATCTGCAGCCCGGTGTGGGCGGCAGAGAGGAAGTGTACGGCACCGCTGACGAGGACGAGATCTACCGCATGTTGGAGGAGGGCGTGCCGGCCCTGCTGGCCGAGGGTGAAGTATACCTGACGGATGCCTTCCGCAGCCTGCAGGCCGCGCCGCCCCGCATCACGGTGGGCGTTTCGGTGCACGGCAGTGTGCTGGATCTGGAAGTGGATACCGGCGAGTTCCCGGTGGCAGAGCTGAAAGACCTGCTGCGCTCCCTGCACCAGAAAAAGCGCTACCACCGCCTGCGGGACGGCCGTCTGCTGCGGCTGGACGACAGTCTGGAAGGACTGGACGAACTGAACGATACACTGGAACTTTCCGGGGCCAAGCTCAAGAGCGGCCACGCCGAGCTGCCGCTCTACCGTGCACCCAGTCTCGACTGGGCGCTCTCGGGCCAGAACGGCCTGCGTTTCACCCGCGACGATGCGTTCCGCCGCATCAGCCGCAGCTTTCACGCCGTGAAGGACAGCGAGTATACTCCGCCGGAAAGCCTGCACAATGTGCTGCGCAAGTACCAGCGGGATGGCTACCGCTGGCTGCGCACGCTGGACGGCTACGGCATGGGCGGCATTCTGGCCGACGATATGGGCCTTGGCAAGACCGTGCAGGTGCTCAGCTACCTGCTGGCCATGAAGGAAAGCGGCCAGCGCCTGCCCAGCCTCATCGTCTGCCCGGCATCGCTGGTGCTCAACTGGCAGGAGGAATGCCAGAAGTTCACGCCGCAGCTTTCCTGCGTGGCTGTGGACGGCGACGCTGCTCACCGGGCAGAGCTGGCAAAGCAGTGGGCGGAAGCCGACCTTGTGGTGACCAGCTATGATCTGATGCGCCGGGACGAGGAGCTTTACAGCGGGCAGCAATTCTACGCCTGCATTCTGGACGAAGCGCAGGCCATCAAGAACCACACTACCCAAAAGTACAAGGCGGTGTGCGGGGTGAACAGCAAAGTGCGGTTTGCCCTTACCGGCACCCCGGTGGAGAACCGCTTGGGCGAATTGTGGAGCATCTTCTCCTTCCTGATGCCGGGGTATCTGCCGCCCTACAAGACCTTCTGCGCCCGGTTTGAAAAGCCTATCGTGCAGGAGGACGACAAAGACGCACTGCGCCGTTTGAACCAGCTCACCGGGCCGTTCATCCTGCGGCGCATGAAGTCCGAGGTGCTCAAAGAGCTGCCCCCCAAGACCGAGAATCTCCACCGCATCGAGCTGGACGAGCAGCAACGCAAGCTCTACCTTGCCGCTGTGGTGGACGCGCGGGAAAAGCTGCGCGCTGCAAAGCCGGAGGATAAAATGGCGGTGTTCGCAGTGCTCATGCGCCTGCGGGAGATCTGCTGCGACCCGCGCCTTGTGGCAGACAACTGGGACGGCGGCAGTGCCAAGCTGGAAGCCTGCATGGAGCTGGTGACGGCTGCTGTGGAGGGCGGACACCGCATCCTGCTGTTCAGCCAGTTCACCTCCATGCTGGAGCTGCTGGCAAAACGGCTGGACGAAGCGGGCGTGAGCCACTTTACCCTGCAGGGATCCACCCCAAAGCCGGTGCGTGCGGAGCTTGTGCGCCGGTTCAACAGCGGCGAAGCGGACGTGTTCCTCATCTCGCTGCGGGCGGGCGGCACCGGCCTGAACCTGACGGCGGCAGATATCGTCATCCACTACGACCCGTGGTGGACCGCGCCTACCGCATCGGCCAGCGCAATCCGGTGCAGGTGTACAAGCTCATTGCGCAGGACACCATTGAAGAAAAGATCGTGGAGCTGCAGCAGGCAAAGCAGGACCTTGCCGAGACGGTCACCGGCTCGGCAGACGGAGCGATCCTGTCCATGAAACCAGAGGAATTGCTGCAGCTGCTGCAAGAGGAATAAAGAGGAGAAAACATCATGAAAGTCTGGGATCTGCACTGCGATACCCTCAGCGAGCTGCGCAAAGCCGAACATGCGGGCCGGCCCAAGAGCTTCGCGCAGAACGATCTGCATATCGACCTTGAAAAATTACAGAAAGGCGACTATCTGCTGCAGTGCTTTGCAGCATTCGTCAATCTGGATGATAAGACGCCCGGAGCGGACCCGCTGGTGACAGCGCTGGAAGAGATCGACCAGTTCAAGCGCATCATGGCGGCATACCCGGAAAAAATTGCTCCGGTGTACACGGCGGCGGACATCCGCCGGAATGCTGCGGCGGGAAAGATCAGCGGGATGCTCACCATCGAGGAAGGCGCCTGCTGCAAGGGCAGCGCGGGGGTGCTGCGCCGGATGTATGAGCTGGGCGTGCGCATGATGACCCTGACATGGAACCACGAAAACGAGCTGGCAGCGCCGCAGCGGAACCCCGGCGGGGTGCTGGTGCCCCAGACCGAAAAGGGCCTGACCGGGAAGGGCTTTGAATTTCTGGCCGAGATGGAACGGATGCACATGATCGTGGATGTGAGCCACCTTTCGGACAAGGGCTTCTGGGATATCGTGGAGCACGGCACCCGGCCTTTTGCGGCCAGCCACTCCAACTGCCGTGCACTGGCACCCCACACCCGCAACCTGACCGATGAGATGATCCGCGCCCTTTCGGAGCGCGGCGGCATTGCTGGCCTGAACTACTATGCGCCCTTTCTGGACACCGACCCCACCCACCCGGAAAACTGCCGCAGCACGGTGGAGCTGATCGCAAAGCATGCAGCCCACTATAAGCAGGTAGGCGGTGCACAGATGATTGCCCTTGGCAGCGATTTTGATGGCATCGATGGCCCCCACCAGCTGGAAAATGCTGCCTTCCTGCCGCTGCTGGCGGATGCCCTGCGCAAAGAGGGCTTTACCGAGGACGAGGTGGAAGGTATCTACTACCGCAATGCCATGCGCTTTTTTGAGGAAAATTTGTAATAACAACGGAGAATATGCCGATATGGATAAAAACATGACGCTGGAAAAGCGCATTGCTGCGGAGCTGTACTGCTATCAGGGCAAAATGAGCGTGTTCGTGGACGACCTGCAGGGCCATACCGTGGAGGTGGGCGCGGACGAAGAATTTGAGACGGCATCCACCATCAAGGCGTTCATTCTCGCTGCATTGTATTTGCAGGCGCAGCGCGGCAAAGCAGACCTTGCCGAAGAGATCACCTATGAGCAGAGCCAGTTCGTGGACGGCAGCGGTATGCTGCGCGCGCTGGGCGTGGGCGCAAAGCTCAAGGTGAAGGACACCGCCACCATGATGATCATTTGTTCGGACAACATCGCCACCAATATGATCATCGACTATCTGGGACTGGATACCATCAACGCCTGCATCCGGGAGCTGGGCTTTGCGCATACTGTGCTGCACAATCCGCTGCACTTTGACCGCTACCGCCGGCTTGGCACCACCACGCCGCGCGACTACGCGGCGCTGTTCGCCCGCATTGCAAAAGGGGAGCTTGTCAGCCGGGAAGCCAGCGCGGAGATGCTTTCCATCCTGCGCCAGCAGCACTACAACACCATGCTGACCCACGACTTCCCGCAGTATTACCTCGACTGCGAGGAGACCGGAGCGCCGGAGCTGATCTGGGTGGCCAGCAAGAGCGGCAGCATGAACGCCTGCCGCAACGATGGCGGCATCGTCCACACCCCCTACGGCGAGTATGTCATCGTGCTGATGAACAAGGACTTTCACGATATCATCGAATACAATGAACACCCCGCCATGGTGTACGGTGCCCGCGTCTCGCGGATGATCCTGGATCAGGTACTGGCCTGTGAGGGCCGACTGTCCCTGTCCTGAGACGCATGTTCCAAAAAACAAAATTGGAAAAATAAAAGGAATTATAACAATGGGTATCACGCTCTCGCCATGGATGATGGCGTTTCTCGTTCTGATGACGGGCTTTGCAGGCTTTGTGGATTCGGCAGCCGGAGGCGGCGGTCTTATCAGCCTGCCGGCCTATCTGTTTGCCGGGCTGCCGCCCCACTACACCTATGCTACCAACAAATTCAGCGCCGCCTGCGGCACCACTTTTGCCACAGCCAACTTTTTCAAAAACGGTGCAATGAACCTGAAGGTGGGCATCCTTGCAGCCATTGGCAGCTTTGCGGGCAGTGCACTGGGGGCACATATCGTGCTGCTGCTCAGCGATGAACTGCTGCGCACCATGATGTTCCTCATCCTGCCAGTGGCGGCGGTGGTCATTTTGTGGCAGCGCGACCTGCCGGACCAGAACCGGGACGACGGCACCCTGAACCTGAAAAAGATCCTGCTGGCGCTGGGCATCGGCTTGGGCATCGGCCTGTACGACGGCATCGTGGGCCCGGGCACCGGCACCTTTGCCATCATTGCCTTTACCACCCTGATGGGCTTTGACCTGCGCACCGCCAACGGCAACGGCAAGGTGCTGAATCTTGCCAGCAACTACGCCAGCCTGTTCACCTATCTGATGAACGGTCTGGTGGTGTTCCACATCGGCATCCCCTGCGCCGTCAGCAACATTCTGGGCAACCTGCTGGGGTCCCATTTCGCCCTGAAAAAGGGTGCGCGCTTCATCCGTCCCATGATGCTGGTGGTGCTGGTGCTGCTGCTGGGCAAGCTCATCTCGGACGCAGTGCTGTGAGCGCCGGGCGCGCCAGAGGCTCCCTCTCCGAGGGAGCTGGCAAAACCGTCAGGTTTTGACTGAGGGAGTTCGTTCTCCCTCAAAATGCCGCCAATTTGCAAAAAAAGTTACAATTTTTTCTTGAAAAAGGCCGTTTTCCCATTGACAGCCTTGTTATAATAGGAGTGTAAGTTTTTTGAGCCAGCACTCTGCGGCTCTGTGTGCTATTCAAAGAAAGAGGCAATTGAATCATGACCAAAATCGATATTTTCTCCGGCTTCCTTGGTGCCGGTAAAACTACCCTGATCAAAAAGCTCATCAAAGAGGCCTTTGCCGGCCAGCAGGTGGTGCTGATCGAGAACGAGTTCGGCGAGATCGGCATTGACGGCGGCTTTTTGAAGGAAAGCGGCATCCAGATCAACGAGCTGAACGCCGGCTGCATCTGCTGCTCTCTGGTGGGCGATTTCCGCACCGCCCTGCAGCAGGTGGTGGAGCAGTACCACCCCGACCGCATCGTCATCGAGCCCTCCGGCGTGGGCAAGCTCTCCGATGTGACCCGCGCTGTGGAAGGCGTGGCCGAGCATCTGGATGTGCAGCTGAACAGCTTTGTCACCGTGGCCGATGTGAACAAGGTGAAGATGTATATGAAGAACTTCGGCGAGTTCTACGACGACCAGATCAGCCACGCAAGCTGCATCCTGCTCAGCCGCACCCAGACCGCCAGCGAGGAGAAGATCGCCGCTGCGGTCGCCATGCTGCGCGAGAAGAACCCCACCGCTACCATCGTGACCACCGCATGGGACGAGCTGACCGGTGAGCAGATCCTGAAGGCCATGTCCACCAAGGACGACTTCAAGGCAGAGCTGATCGCCATGGCTGCAAAGGCCAATGAGGAGCACGCCCACGAGGACGAGGAAGAAGAGCATCACCACCATCATCACCACGATGACGAGAACGGTGTGTGCAGCTGCGGCCATCATCACGACCACGATGATGACGACGAGGACGAGCACGAGCATCACCACGATCACGATGAAGATGATGATCACGATGAGCATGAGCACCATCATCACCACGATCATGACGACCACGACCATTGCTGCTGCGGCCACCATCACGACCACGATGATGACGATGATGACGACGAGCACGAGCATCATCACGACCATGACGGCCACTGCTGCTGCGGCCATCACCACCATCATCATGACCACGATGCCGACGAGGTATTCACCAGCTGGGGCGTTGAGACGGCCCGCAAGTTCACCAAGGCAGAAGTGGAGCACGCCCTCACCGAGCTGGATACCGGCAATTACGGCATGATCCTGCGCAGCAAGGGCATCGTGAACGGCGGCGCAGACGGCTGGCTGGAGTTCGACTATGTGCCCGGCGAATGGGAAGTGCGTGCCCGCGGTGCAGATGTGGGCGGCAAGCTGGTCGTGATCGGCTCCAAGCTGAACGAAAAGGCCATTGCAGAGCTGTTCGGCTGCTGAGCTTAAAGTAAAAAGGAGAAACCATTCCTATGGCAAAAGAAATTCCGGTCTACCTGTTTGTGGGCTTTCTGGAAAGCGGCAAGACCAAATTCATTCAGGAGACCTTTGAAGACCCCAACTTCGACTCCGGCGACAAGACCCTGCTGCTGATCTGCGAGGAGGGCGAAGAGGAGTACAACGAGAAGAAGTTCGCCTTTCCCGGTGTGACCGTCAAGGTGCTGGAGGACAAGGCCGAGCTGAACCCGCAGAATCTGCTCAAGCTGGAAAAGGAATCCGGTGCAGGCCGCGTGGTCATTGAGTACAACGGCATGTGGCTGCTGCAGGATCTGGCCGAGGCTCTGCCCGAGAGCTGGATCGTGTACCAGTGCATCGCCACCGCCGACGGCACCACCGCCCTGACCTACGCCCGCGACAACTCCATGCGCAGCCTGCTGCTGGACAAGATCGCCCGCAGTGAGCTGATCGTGTTCAACCGCGCTGAGGCCGTGAACAACGATGCCGCCCGTCAGGAGCTGCACAAGCTGGTGCGTCAGGCTTCCCGCAAGTGCGATATCGCCTACGAGTTTGCCGACGGCAGCGTGGCCTACGACGATATCCCTGATCCGCTGCCCTTTGACATCAACGCGGACATCATCGACATTCCGGATGACGATTTCGGCATCTGGTACATGGACTGTCAGGACGAGCCCCAGAAGTATACCGGCAAAACGGTCAAATTCCTTGCACAGGTGTGCCAGACCAACCGTGCCGGCAAGAACAGCTTCGTGCCGGGCCGTTTCGCCATGACCTGCTGCGTGCAGGACATCCAGTTCGTGGGCTTCCCCTGCAGCTACGATGGCTACAAGGCGCTGGAGCAGCGCGCATGGGTGCGGGTGACCGCAAAGGTAGGCTACAAGTTCCATAACATCTACCGCGGCAAAGGCCCGGTGCTCACCGCCATTTCGGTGGAGCCTGCCGAAAAGCCGCTGAACGATGTGGTAACATTCTCTTGATCTGATCTTTCAAGGAGGTCCCGGCATGAAAACACTGTTTCGTATCCTTGGCACGGCCGCTGCTGTGGCCGTTACCGGTGCTGCCATTGTGGCACTGGACAAGATCCTGAACCAGAAAGACCCGCTCCATGTGGAGGAAGTAGAGTTCCCGGAGGACGCCGAGCAGAACGCTGAGGAAGCCGCCAAGACTGCCGAAGCCTACGCCGAAGCGGAAACCAAAGCCTCCGATGCTGCCAACGAAAAGGCTGCAGAAGAAGCTGCGCCGGAAGCTCCTGCCGAAGAAGCTGCGCCGGAAGCTCCTGCCGAAGAAGCGGCAGCTGCTGCCCAGCCCGCCGAAGAAGCCTCTGCCCCGGCGGCACCCGCAGAGGGCGGCGAGAAGCCGGTGTTCGACCCGGAAGCTCCCAACCAGAACCCTGTGGAAGCAGGCCCCGCCGTTGCTCCCAAAGACGAGAGCGGAAAATTCGATCCCACCAAGATCGCCGAAGCCAGTGACTTCGGCGACTGGGAAGAACAGGGCTGCAAAGGATAACCTATGACCCAAAAAGGGATGATGTGATGTTCACATCGCCCCTTTTTTGTTATTGTCCTCTTGCCAGCTGCTGCAGCTTTTTCCTGTCCAGCACCTGCACGCCGCCCCGGAACAGCCGCACCCAGCCCTCCTGCGCAAAGTATTTCAGCATCCGGCTCACCACCTCGCGGGCAGACCCCATGTATTTTGCCATCTGGTCGTGGGTCATGCGCACCTCGTCGCCGCCGGTCTTGGCCAGCTCATCGGTAAGAAAAATGGCAAGCCTGCGGTCTGCGCTCATGAACAGCACCTGCTGCATGGTCCACATGCTGTCGGAAAAGCGCTCCGCCGTCATCTGGTAGGCGTAGCAGCGCACATGCACGTTCTGCTGCATCAGCCTGCGGAAAACGCCCGCGCTGATGCAGTAGGCCTCGGTGTCCTCTTCGGCATCAATATACAGGTCGATGTTCACCGAGTCCATCACGCAGGAGGCCGACAGGATGCACACCTCCCCGCCGAACAGGCGGTAGAGCGTCACGTCCCGCCCGTCCTCCGAGAGCAGGTAGGCCCGCAGCTGGCCCGAGCGCAGCAGCAAAATGCCCACGCAGCTTTCCAGCGGGCTGTGCACCCTTGCCCCCTTTGCGTAGTGCACCGGACGGGTATAGCGGCAGAGCATGTCCTGTTCTTCGGGTGTCAGGTCGTTCCAGAAGGGAAAACCTTTGGCCAGACAATCGCGGTGTTCCTTTGTTGTTTCCGACATTGCTTTTCATCCTTTCCGCAGGGCCTTGGCGGCTTCAGTGCCCGCCTGCGCGCCCTCATACACGGCCTTTGCCACCTGCAGAAGGCCCCCGGTGCAGTCGCCCGCCGCATACAGGCCGGGCACGGTGGTCTGCATTTTTTCGTCCACCACGATGCGGTTCCCGTCCACCTCTGCGCCGATCTTCCTAGCCAGTGCGGTGCTGCCCGCCACGCCCAGTGCCACAAATACACCGCTGACAGGCAGCTGCACACCGCCGGACAGCTGCACGCCAGTGACAACGGTTTCGCCCAGAACAGCCTCCACGGCCTGCGGATAGACTGTGACCTCCGGCGGGAAGTCCGCCGTCAGCGGTGCGCCGTTGGTCAGCAGAGCAACGCTTTTTGCCACCGGCAGCAGGGCCTGCACCTCGTGCAGGGCATACTCGCCGCTGCCCAGCACCGCCACGTCCTTTCCACGGTAGAAAAAGGCGTCGCAGGCGGCACAATAGCTCACGCCGTGCCCCTCCAGCCCGGCAAGGCCCGGAATGCGCGGCACCGCCCGGGATGCACCCGTGGCAAGGATCACAGCGTCCGCTGGGTAATTTTTATCCACTGTTTCTACGGTGAGTTTATCCGTATAGGTCAGGCCCACGGCTTCGGCTGTGACGAATCTCACACCAAGGCGCTTTGCATTCTCGATGCTGCGGCGTTCCAGTTCCGCACCGGAGACCGGCTCGGCAAAGCCGTAATAGTTTTCAATTTTTTCGGCGCGGTCCAGCGCACCGGGGCCTTTGGTGAGCACCGTGGTATCCACACCGGCGCGGACAGCGTACAGCGCGGCGGATACGCCCGCCGGGCCGGAACCGATGATGACAATATTGGGCATAACATTCTCCTTTTATCATTTTCTTTAGTATACACCAAATTCCCCCAAACTTCTATGACCGGGTCGCAAAAATTGCGCTTTGCGGCGGCTGGCCGCTTTTCAAGCGGAAAAGAGTATGTTATACTGTTTCAGTTATCTGAATTTTCTGCCACGGAGGCTTATTTTATGACCAAGCAACGTATCCTTTTCATCACCACCGGCGGCACCATTGCCAGCGTACGCACTCAGCAGGGGTTAAAACCCGTGCTTACCAGCGAGGAGCTGCTTGCCCATCTGCCGGAATTGAAAGAACTGTGCTGCCCGGAAACGCTGGCGCTGTGCAGCATTGACAGCACCGACCTCGGGCAGGAGCACTGGCTCATGATGGCACGCGCTATCCAGGAAAACTACGCTTTATACGATGGTTTTATCATCTGCCACGGCACGGATACGCTGGCCTACTCTGCGGCGGCGCTCTCCTACCTGATTCAGAACGCGGATAAGCCCATCATCCTCACCGGCGCACAGCAGCCCATCTCCAACGAGATCACGGATGCCAAGAAAAATCTGCGGGACAGCGTGGTCTGCGCCATCGACCCGGGCAGCCGGGGCGTAATGGTGGTGTTTGGCGGGCACGTCATTGCGGGCACTCGTGCCAAGAAGAACAAGACCATCAGCTACGATGCCTTTGCCTCAGTCAACTTCCCGGAGCTGGCGCTGGTGCAGGGTGACCGGCTGGTGCGGTACATTTCCTCGCCGTGGCCCCCCGGCCCGGTTGAGTTCAGCCGTGTGCTGGACCCGAAGGTGTTCCTGCTCAAGCTGACCCCGGGCATGTCCCCGGCGCTCATCCCAGAGATCTTCCGCCTGTACGACTGCGTCATCGTGGAAAGCTTCGGCGTGGGCGGCATTCCGCAGCAGCTGATGGATGCCTTTGCCGAAGGCCTGGGCGACTACGAGACCACCCATAAGGTGCTCATCATGACCACGCAGGTCACCTACGAGGGCAGCGACGTGGGCGTTTACGAGGTGGGCAAGCGGGTGAAGAACCGCTTCCGTTTTCTGGAAGCCCACGATATGACCATCGAGGCCGTAGTGACCAAAAGCATGTGGCTGCTGGCGCAGAACTGCGAAAGCTTTGACCAGCTGCAGCAGCGGTTCTACCGTCAGGTGAACTTTGACACCTTCTATCACTGAGGATAAAGCCGCCGGGCAGGCCAGTGCTTGCCCGGCGGTTTTGCCTGTGCACCCTTGCGCCGGGAGGGCTGCGGTGTTACACTAGACAAAAAGGGAGGCGCATCTTACTGTGTGGTTCGTGTTTGCACTGGGCAGTGCCGTGTTTGCGGCCCTTACCTCCATCCTGGCCAAGATCGGCATCCAGGGGGTCAACTCCACCCTGGCCACCGCCATCCGCACGGTGGTGGTGCTGGTCATGAGCTGGGGCATGGTGTTCCTCACCGGGACCCAGGGCGGCGTGGGGGATATCTCTCGCCACAGCTGGCTGTTTTTGATCCTTTCCGGCCTGGCCACCGGGGCCAGCTGGCTGTGCTATTACCACGCTTTGCAGATCGGGGCCGCCTCCAAGGTGGTTCCGGTGGACAAGCTCAGCGTGGTGATCACCCTGGCTTTGGCCTTTGTGATCCTGAAGGAACCCTTTACCGCCAAAAACCTGGTGGGCTGTGCCCTGATCACCGCCGGCACCCTGTTTATGGTGCTGTAAAGCCGCCCTACCAAAAATGCGCCCGGGATACTCCCGGGCGCATTTTTTATTCCGACAGCCGCTGCCGGGTCTTGTTCATCAGGTCCAGCTCCGGCATCAGCTCATCGCTGATGATGGTGAGCATCTGCTCCAGCTTGTCCACGTCCTCTTCCGGGAAGCGCTTGCGCACCCGCTCGATCACGGTGCTCAGATAGGAATAGCTGATGTTGTAGTAATCGATATACTTCTGGGTGGGGCGCAGGTGGTACTCGCGCCGGTCGGTGGTGGACTGGATCTTTTCCACATAGCCCTTCTTCACCAGACTGCCGATCTTATACGCCGCGTTGGGGGTGGAGATCTGCATCATGCGGGAAAACTCCGCAATGGTGGGTTCGCCCATAGCCATGATGCCCTCCATGCAGAAGGATTCCACCGTGGTCAGCGTGGCTTCGCGGGTGGCAAAACGCTGAAAAACGTTCTGGTAGAAATGCAGCTTGAATTTGGTGTATACGTCCTGAAATGCCTGTTCCAGCATAGGTCGTGTGCCTCCGATAGTTCATTTTATTTAAAAATACCACGTTTTGGCCGCGGCGCAAAGCGAAACAGCTGAATTTTTGGCAGGAATTTATTCTGCCGCCTTTTTGTTCGTGCGCACACGGATCACGCTGAGCACCACCAGCTCTACGGCAATGGCAACGGCCAGCAGGATCAGCGAGGTGAACAGGCTGCCGTTTGCGCCAAGGAAAGCCTGTGCAATGCCCGTGATGACATAGCACACTGCCGCGCAGGAAGCCGCCGTAATGGCGTAGGGCAGCTGGGTGGACACATGGTTCACATGGCTGCAGTGGGCACCGGCGGATGCCATGATGGTGGTGTCCGAGATGGGGGAGCAGTGGTCGCCGCAGACGGCACCGGACAGGCAGGCCGCAATGGAGATGACCAGCATCTCGCCCTCCGGGAAGGCATGGCACACGATGGGGATGAGGATGGAGAAGGTGCCCCAGCTCGTGCCGGTGGCAAAGGCAAGGAACACCGCCACAAGGAAGATGATGACCGGCAGCATGTACTGCAGCGCTGCAGCAGAGCCACTCAGCAGGTTGGCAACGTAATATTTTGCGCCCAGCAGGCCGGTCATGCCGGACAGGGTCCATGCGAGGGAGAGGATCAGCATGGGGCTGACCATGGCCTTGAAGCCCTCGGGAATGCAGGCGGCAAAGTCTTGAAAGGTCATCACATTGCGCACGCGGTAGAACACAAAGGTGAACAGCAGGGCAATGCTGCTGCCCAGCACCAGACCTGCAGAAGCGTTGCAGTCCGCAAAGGCGGTAACGAAGTCCACGCCCTCAAAGAAGCCGCCGGTGTAGATCATGCCGAAGATGCAGGCCGCGATCAGCACCAGCACCGGGGCGATCAGGTCTGCAACATGGCCGCAGGTATCGGTGCCATCGTCCACATCGTTGCCGTAGGGACGGTCGGCGGTGGTAAACAGGTCGCCGTTTCTGGCGTTGTCCTCGTTGAGCTTCATGGAGCCAAAGTCCGTGCCGGTGAAGATGAGGAACAGGCTCATCACGATGGTGAGCAGGGCATAGTAGTTATAAGGAATGGTGCGCAGGAACATGGTAAAGCCATTGATGCCGGAGCCTTCGGGCACGCTGGAAGTGACCGCAGCTGCCCAGCTGGACACCGGCGCAATGATGCACACGGGTGCTGCGGTGGCATCGATCAGGTAGGCCAGCTTTGCGCGGGACACCTTCTGCCGGTCGGTGACGGGGCGCATGACAGAGCCCACGGTCAGGCAGTTGAAGTAGTCGTCCACAAAGATCATCACGCCCAGCAGCAGGGTGGCAAACTGCGCACCGGCCCGGGAGTGGATGTGGGTGGAGGCCCAGCGGCCAAAGGCGGCAGAGCCGCCGGCCTTGTTCATCAGGGCCACAAGGATGCCCAGCATGACAAGGAACACCAAAATGCCCACGTTGCTGCTGTCCGAGAGCTTGGCCACCATGCCGCCGTCCTCATTGAAGAACAGGGTGTTGATGGCCAGCTCCAGATTGCCGTTGGCGTACAGCAGTGCACCGGATGCGATGCCCACCAGCAGGGATGTGTACACCTCCTTGGTGTTCAGCGCCAGCACAATGGCGATCACCGGCGGCAGCAGCGAAAAGATGGTGCTGTACACCGCACAGGTATAGGTGGACGGGTCCGCGATCTTGCCGGGCGTTGCCGCTGTGCACCACAGCAGCAGGGCAAACACCAGCAGAGCTGCGAACCATGAAAGGTTCTTATTTTTCATAACGGATTCCTCTTTTTTCAAATTTCCGGGGATGCATACCCCTCTTTGCGCAGGAAAAACTATCCCCATCGAATGCAAAGGGAGGTGTGCGCCGCGCCGGACTATAAAGCGATGTATTTTGAGCTGTTCCGGGCCAGCGTGCAGGCCACCCAGCTCTTGCAGGACGCGCAGAAGCGTGCCGAGCAGCACCTGCTGGAAGCTGACCCGCCGCCGATCAGGCTGGAGCAGAAGGAGGACGAGAAGTAAGCCAACTCCTTCCGTCACGGCGTTGCCGTGCCAGCTTCTTCAGCGAGGACGGAAGGAGTTTTACCCCTTCTTTGCTTCCGCCTTGGCTGCGAACTTGGCGTCGTTCACCACAAAGCGCTCGTGGGTGCCGCCGCCTACAGGGCCTTTTTCATCGCGCAGGGCCACCTTGAAGGTGAGCTTGCGGCCTTCCACAGCCACCAGCTCGCTCTCGCAGGTAACGGTCATGCCCACAGGGGTGGGGGCAGTGTGCTCCAGCTCAAGCTTTGTGCCCACCGAGCCATTGCCTTCGCCCAGCGCGTCGGCCACGCTCATCCAGCAGGTCTTTTCCGCCAGAGCCACAAGGGCCGGGGTGGCAAACACCTCCAGCGTGCCGCTGCCCATGGTCTTTGCGGTATTGGCTGCGGTGACGAGCACGCTCTGTTCCCCGCGGATACCGGTTTCCAATGTCATATACTTTCCTCTCCTTTTGCGCGCCGTATGGCGCATTTTATTTTTGAACACCTTTATAAGATACCACATTTTGCACCAGAACGCACCCTATTTTGCACTTTTTTGTGAATTTCTCTTTTTCTTTTTGCGCAAACGGGCTGCCATGGAGCAGAAAGATCGGCATTCCATGAACAAATTCGCGTTTGCGCAGCGATCGACTGCAGCCGCATACGGCCCCGGCTTTCAGTGCTGCCCGCTGTTTGGAATGTGTCTGCCATAGTGCGCGGGAAAGCAGAAGCGCTGATGATTTAAAACGGCCTCCGCTTTGCTCTGGCCATATTCAGCGGAAAAATTATTTTTATAATTTGTAGATCCGAAACAACTGCTGTCGTTTCGGATCTACTTTTTCACGGAGAAAAGCTGTGGCGGAAAGTGACATTTTCTTTTTCAATTCACTATTTTTCTTGACAAGATTATGCGGAGGGGGTTACTATTTACCTTAACAGCTTTGCAGCTCGACGCGAAAATTTCAGCTTCTGTTAAGAAGGCGAACTACGCCCAAGCAAAACAAGGAGGAATCAAAATGGAAGAATCCACAAAAAAGAACTTGCATCCAAAACTACTGCTTCTTACGGCTTCGGTCATTCTGGTCTGCATCGTTGCCCTAGTTGCTCAGATTCCCAAAAAGAAACCCGAACCTCAAATTGATGTCACAACCACCCTTGAAAAAATCGTCAAGACCAGTGATCTTTCCACTGCCGTATTCCAATATCAGGGCATTGTAGAGATTCCAAACCAGAAAAATCTGAAAAAAATCGATTACTATATCTGCTATACCGCTTCCGTCTATGCTGGCATTGATTTTTCTGAGGCAACGTTTTCCGAAAATAAAGAAACCAAAACGATCACCGCAACTCTCCCGGAAGTAAAAATTCAGGACACCGTTGTTGATCCGGATTCGCTTGATTTCATGTTCCAGAATAAAAAAGCCGACAATATCTCCGTGCTGGACGCCGCATTTACGGCGTGTGAAACCGATATCCGGCAGGAATGCACCAGCGAAAGTGCTTTGCTCAGCATCGCACAAATGAACGCAGAAAACACTGTACGCGCATTGACCGAACCCGTCATGCAGGCCATCTGTAGTGATTACTCTCTGGTTATCCAGGAGAAGAACACAGAACCCGCAGAAATTCAGGAAGGAAGTGCTGAAAGTGAATCTTAAAAAGTACATCTGTCTTTTGTCTGTTGCTCTTACGCTCTTTCTGTTCACTGCCTGCGGAAAGACCGAACCCGTCGAGGTTCCCGCCCCGGATGAGGGTCAGCTGAAATCCATCTGCCAACTTTCAGTTCTAGAAGGTTATTTCCACAATGTTGTCAAGTTCGAACAAAAAGATGCCGAAAAATTTCTGTGGATGACCAAAGATAAAAAAGCCTGGGTCGAATATGTTGGCGTTGCAAAATACGGTCTAGATGCTTCCAAGGTAAAAATGGAACTTTCCGGTAAACACGTCACAATCTCCATTCCAAAGGCTGAACTGTTGTACTGCAAGGTAGATTCCACCTCTCTAGATGAAAATGCTTACATCGTGGATAAGGATTCTGCCACCATCACCGCCGAGGACAGCAAAGCCATCCTGACTCAGGCACAGCAAGATCTGCAGGCCGAAGCCACAGACTACAAACCGCTTCTGACACTGGCCCAGCAGCAGGCGCAGCAGCTGATGGAAGACTACGTAAAAAACATTGTCTCCGCAACCGGCTCTGATGCAGAGCAATACACAATTGAATGGATCTATCTAGACAAGTAAATGTCCTCTTGACTCATGGAACCGCAGAAATCTACGGTTCCTTTTTTGTTTTCGCCTTCCCTCCAATCCGCATCCTTATTGCGATTCAAAAACGCAAATTTTCTGCGTTTTAAGGCAAATTTCATCAATTTAGAGCAGACGCCGAAAATCTTTAAAAAAGCCTTGACAAGGAGCATTCCGCGTGCTACTATGAACACATGAACAAGCGTTCATGTGAATCCACAGCGAAGGGAGATGTCAACATGGCGGAAATAAAGGAAGCAATGCCCGCGCCGCAGCCGGAAGCCTTGGATATGCCGGACGACGAGGTGCTGTACGAGCTGGCCGACCTGTTCCGGGTGTTCGGCGACTCCACCCGCATCAAGATCCTGTATGCACTGCACGACAACGAGCTGTGCGTGCAGGACATTGCAAACGCCGTGCAGCTGAGCCAGTCGGCGGTGAGCCATCAGCTGCGGGTGCTCAAGGATTCCAAGCTCGTGCGGTTCCGGCGCGAGGGCAAAACCGTTTACTACGCACTGGACGATGACCATGTGCGCAGCATCCTCTCCATGGGGATGGATCATATCGAAGAATAACGAAAGGCTGGTATTACTTATGAAGAAGAGCTACAAGATCGAAGTGGACTGCGCAAACTGCGCTCAGAAGATGGAAGACGCTGCCAACACCGTTGCAGGCGTGGCAAGTGCTACCGTCAGCTTTATGACCCAGAAGATGAAGGTGGAGTTCTCTGAAGGTGCAGACCCCCACGACACCATGGTGAACGTTCTGGCCGCCTGCAAGAAGGTGGAGGACGACTGCGAGATCTTTGACATCTAAGTGCATTTTCTCCCTTCAAAATGCCCCGCTCCCCTTCGGGGGAGTTTTTTATAGGGAATGTTTTTCGTGTTGAAAAATCAGACAGTTTTCAACAGTTTCCACTCAGTTTTCAACACCGTTTGCGGAAAAAACGCAAAATAAACGTGGAAAAGCGCTTTTACGCCCGAAAAACTGTGTGGAAAACACGGGTAAAACCGTGGAATATCCATTTTTATGGGGAAAAGTTGTTGAAATCCCCGCCCGCCGCAGCGTGATGCGGCCCATGGATCCCACAAAAGGAGAGTTTTGTATGAACAAAAAGCAGAAAAAGAACCTGCAGCGCATCATCATTGCGCTGATTTTGCTGCTCATCCTCAAGCTTTTGCCCCAGTTCCCCACGCCGGTGGAGCTGGTACTGTACTGCATCCCGTATCTGGTGGTCGGCTGGGACGTGCTGCGCAAGGCACTGCTTGGCATCAAGAACCGTCAGCCCTTTGACGAGTGCTTTCTGATGGCCGTTGCCACTGTGGGTGCATTTGCACTGGGCGACTACGTGGAGGGCTGTGCCGTTATCATCTTCTACCAGATCGGCGAGCTGTTCCAGAGCGTGGCCGTGGGCAAGAGCCGGCAGAGCATTTCCAGCCTGATGGACATCCGCCCGGACTACGCCAACATTGAGGGCGAGGACGGCAGGTTGGAGCAGGTGGACCCGGACGATGTGGAGATCGGCACCGTGATCGTGGTCCAGCCCGGCGAACGCGTGCCCATCGATGGCGTGATCGTGGAGGGCGCTTCTGCCCTGAACACCGCCGCCCTGACCGGCGAGAGCCTGCCCCGCGATGTGCAGACCGGCGATGAGGTCATCAGCGGCTGTGTGAACATGACCGGCCTGCTGAAGGTAAAGACCACCAAGGAATTCGGCGAATCCACCGTTTCCAAAATTCTCGATCTGGTGGAAAATTCCAGCATGAAGAAGGCCCGCGCCGAGAACTTCATCACCCGGTTTGCCCGCGTGTACACCCCCGCCGTGTGCTACAGCGCACTGGCTCTGGCCTTTATCCCGCCGGTGGTGCTGCTGCTCATGGGCCAGCCCGCCCGCTTTGGCGACTGGGTCTACCGTGCCTTGACCTTCCTGGTCATCAGCTGCCCCTGCGCACTGGTCATCAGCATCCCCCTGAGCTTCTTTGGCGGCATCGGCGGTGCATCTGCCTGCGGCATTCTGGTCAAGGGTTCCACCTATCTGGAAGAGCTGGCCCGCACCGGCATCGTCGTGTTCGACAAGACCGGCACCCTGACCCAGGGCACCTTTAAAGTGACCGGCATCCACCCCGCAGAGGGCACCAGCGAGGAGCAGCTGGTGGAAGCTGCCGCGCTGGCCGAGAGCTGGTCCAAGCACCCCATCTCCCTCAGCATCAAGGCCGCTTACGGCAGGGAGATCGATCCGAACCGTGTCACCGATGTGCAGGAGCTTGGCGGCCACGGCGTGACCGCCCAGGTGGACGGCAGGACCGTTGCTGCCGGCAACGCCCGCCTGATGGAAAAGCTGGGCCTGAAGGCTCCCGCCGTCAGCGAGACCGGCACCATCGTGCATGTGGCCATCGAGGGCATGTACGCCGGTTATCTGCTGATCGCCGATGTGGTGAAGCCCCACAGCGCACAGGCCATCCGGGGCCTGAAGGATGCCGGTGTGCGCAAGACCGTGATGCTGACCGGCGATGCCGAGCCGGTTGCAAAGGCCGTTTCCGCAGAGCTTGGGCTGGATGAATACCATGCGGGCCTGCTGCCGGGCGACAAGGTAGACCAGATCGAAACGCTGCTCGCCGCAAAGCGGCCCAAAGAGAACCTTGCCTTTGTGGGCGACGGCATCAACGATGCCCCGGTGCTGTCCCGTGCCGATGTGGGCATTGCAATGGGCGCTCTGGGCTCTGACGCTGCCATTGAGGCCGCTGACGTGGTGCTGATGGACGACGACCCCGCCAAGATCGCACTGGCCATGCGCATTGCCCGCCGCACATTACGCATCGTGTACCAGAACATCGTGTTTGCACTGGCCATCAAGTTTGCCTGCCTTGTGCTGGGCGCGATCGGCATGGCCAGCATGTGGACCGCCATCTTTGCCGATGTGGGCGTGATGGTGCTGGCTGTGCTCAACGCCACCCGTGCCCTGTACACCAAGGATCTGGCGAAAAAGAATGAACAGTAAAAAAACAGTGCCGGACAGCCTGAAAACTGTCCGGCACTGTTTTTATATATGAGGTGCATACAGGCGTTCTATTTCATGCACAAGCTCCGGTTCTTTTTCGATATCAAATTTTCTGGCAAACATGCAGGGCGATGCTTTCAGCTGTTCCAGATCAGCGTATTTCCAGACCCATGGATTGCCTCTGTCCCAATCGATGGCACGGGCACTGGTATCACCCGGCCCCTGATAGATCTTATCCTGATATGGCGACTGCGCGATCAGTGTCTGCACAAAGAACTCGTCCGAGCAAAAGGTCTTGTCCAGCACCTGCAGGATCCACTCTTCTTTTGTCAGCAGGTACCGTGCAAAGCCATCCGTGCAGCTGAACCATTGACTACCCTTTGTGAAGTGAACGTCCTGATTGCGCTTTATTCTCAGCAGCTTCTGGCCCGACAGCAGGATTCCATTGATCACGCCGAGCACTGGATGGCGGCGCAGATCGATATTCTGGAAAAAGTGCCGGTAATAAACGCGCTCATCATTGAACGGGCTGAATGGATGCGGGTCGAAATGGACAAATTCCACGTCCGGGTTTGCCTCAAAAAATGCACGGATATCTTCTTGTGTTTGAATGGGCAGATCCGCACCGGAGATCAGGTGGTAATGCTGGTATGGGCCATGATCTACCGCTGCCTTGAGCAATACAAACTCTGCCTTTACTAAAGTAATACCACCCCAAACAGCGCTCGTTCTCTGTGCGTGAAAAACCTTGGCATATTTTACATATCGTTCAACGGTTTCTGGCTTGTAGTTTTCATTCTTGCTGTCCATATGGATGAAAATATCATTCCACGGTGCATCCAGCATCCGAAGCAAAGTCCAAAACATCTCATTGCACTGATGTGCCATAAGCATGTACGCCTGTTTTTCTCTTGTTTCCATCGTTTTTTCCTCTTACTTCTGCACCGCATTTTCATTTTATTATAACAGAACCCTCTTTAAAAACAATCCCACCACCCCTTTTTTACAGCACAAAGCCGCTGCTTTCCCTTGCAGAGGGAGAGCGGCGGCTTTGTTTGGGTATGGAGAAAATGGAGGAGATCTCAAAGTTTATCCGCGGAAAGCAGCGGTATATACCGCCACCACCTCGTCGCGGGTGGGGGTAATCTGGTTGGTGGACATGCAGGTGTCGTGCAGCGCAAGCTCTGCCAGCGCGGCAAAATCTGCAGGGTCCACCTTGTTCAGCTGCGCAAGATTGGCGGGGATGCCCACACCTGCACTGAGCTGACGGACAAACTGGATCACTGCCGGTGCGGCAGTGTCCGGGGTAAAAGTGCCCTGCAGGCCCATGGCAGCGGCAATGGTCATGAACCGCTCCCGACACACCGGGCTGCGGCTGTTGAAGGCCAGCACGTAGGGCAGCAGCACCGCATTGCACACACCGTGGGGCAGGTTGTAGTGTCCGCCCAGCGCGTGTGCCATCGCATGCACCATGCCAAGGCCCGCGTTGGAGAAAGCCATGCCTGCCACATTTTCGGCATAGGCCATCATGGTGCGGGCGGCTTCATCCTGACCGTTGGCAACGGCTCGGGGCAGGTTCTGCACGATCGCCTGCATGGCCCAGTAGGCATCCTTGTCCGTGAGCGGGTTGGCGTTTTGGGAAAGCGCCGCCTCGATGGCGTGGGTCAGCGCGTCCATGCCGGTGGCTGCGGTGAGCTTGGGCGGCATGGAGGACATGAAGTCGGTGTCGTTCACCGCAATGCTGACCATACAGTTGGGGTCCACCATGGCCATTTTGCTGTGGCGGACAGGGTCGGTGACGATGTAGAAGGAGGTGCACTCGCTGCCGGTACCGGCGGTGGTGTTCACCGCCACGATGGGCAGGCCGGGCTTGGAGGACTTGTTCTCACCCTCGTACTGTTCCACGGTACCGCCGCAGGCCACCACGATGCTGGTTGCCTTAGCGGTATCGATGGCGCTGCCGCCGCCCAGAGCCACCAGCAGCTGCACCTGCAGGGTGCGGGCTGCGGCAATGCAGTCGTTCACCACCTGTACGGTGGGGTTGGGCTGCACATTGTAGTACACGGCGTACTCCACACCGGCATCGGACAGTACCTGACCGACCCGGGCAGCGGCACCGGAATCATAGAGAAAGCGGTCCGTCACCAGCAAAGCACGGCGGATGCCCATCTTCTGAAGCTCCGGTCCCAGAAGACGGATGGCACCCTTGCCAAAAAAACTGGTCTTGACGGCGTTGATGCGTTCTGCCATGTGTTCACCCTCCGCTTACTGTGCCTGACCGCAGACGATCTGCACCGGGTCCCAAATGGAACAGGACGAGGAGGAATAGACGAAATCCACCTGACCCAGTGCTTCCACGGTCATGCCGGCGCGGATGGCAACGGCAATGGCGTTGATGCGGGCCGAAACATTCTTTTCTCCCCATGCCTGCGCACCCAGCACCTGACGGGTATTGGCCTCATACACCAGCTTGATGGTGATGCGGTGGGGGTTCGGGCAGATGCCCGGACGGTCGGTGCCGGTGGCCATTGCACTCTTGACCCGCAGACCGGCCTTGCGGGCCTCGGTCTCGGTCAGGCCGGTGCGGGCGATCTCCAGATCCGCCACCTTCAGGCTGCTGGTGCGCAGAGAGCCGTCGCGGCAGGCTGCGCAGTCGCCCACGGCATAGATATTGGGCACACTGGTGGCAAGGTCGGCACCAATGAGCACAGCGCCATTGGGTGCCAGCTGCGCCCCGGTACCGGCCAGCAGGCCGGTGTTGGGGGTAACGCCGATGGCTACCACGCAAAGGTCACAGGGGTAGGTGCCGCGGTTGGTCTGCACCTGCTCCACGAAGGTACGGCCCGGGAAGGAGCGCACCTGCTCGCCCAGATTGAACTGCACGCCCTGCGCTTCCAGCTCCTTCTGGATCAGCTTGCTCACCTCAGGGTCAAACTGGGGCAAAAGCTGCTGCTCTTTTTCAATGATACGCACATTGCGGCCCAGCTTGAGGAAGGACTTTGCGATCTCCAAACCGGCCCAGCTGCCGCCCAGGATCACGATGTCCCGCACATAGGGGGTGCGGACGAACTCCTTGAGGAAGATCAGATCTTCCACGGTCTTGAGGGTCTGCACGCCCACGCGGTCACTGCCGGGCACCTGCGGCACACGGTTGGAAGAACCGGTGGCCAGCACCAGCTTGTCGTAGTGGTCTTCAAACACGCGTCCGGTGGCAAGATCACATACCGTCACCTTGCGGGCGGCTGCGTCGATGCCGCGCACCTCATGGCGCAGATGTGCGGTGATGCCCTGCGCGTTCAGCTCAGTCTCCTTGGCCTGAATGGCCTTGTTCAGGCTGTCCAGATCCTCGCACAGGTAATGGGGCAGGCCGCCGGTGCCGCAGGAGTAGAAGCCACCTTTTTCGTAGACGGTGATCTGCGCTCCGCGCTGGGCGGCGGCAAGTCTGGCGGCGGCCGAAACCCCGGCGGCAATGCTGCCGATGATAATAATTTTCATTGTTTAAGCCTCACGATCCCGCCGGGAGGAAGCCCCTCTCTGCGGCAAAACTTGCAGGGTGTTACTTACTCAGGGTGGGAGGATTGTCCACGATGCCCACGATGAAAGCATCAATGGGCGACGGATGGTCCAGACCATGCTGGGTGGTTTCGTCGGTGGTGACCAGAACCATCTCGCCTACACCCGCGCCGATGTTGTCGCCCGCCACGATGGTATCCTTTTTGGAGCCGAACACCGGCTCCACCAGCAGGAACTTATAGCCTACAAGCTCCGGCATTTTGCGGGTGGCGACAACGGTCCCCTTGACGATCCCTAAAATCATAGCTTACTCCTCTTTGCCCAGTACGGTGACCAGCTGTCCCTGCTTGAGCAGGAAGGCATTGCCATCGTCCGTGTCGATGTGAAAATCCAGTGCACATTTGTCGTTTGCGCGGATCAGCACCCCGCCCATCACGCCCGGCTTGGGGCCGTCGATCTTTACCTGCACGCGGTCGCCGTCGGCAAGGCCGAAGGCCGCTGCCTGTGCAGGGGTCATATGGATGTGGCGGTCGGCGATCATCACACCCTCCGGCACGGTCAGGGTGCCATTGGGGCCGCGCAGGGTCACGCCCGGCGTACCCTTTGTATCCCCGCTGGAGCGCACCGGCGCTTTGATGCCGATGTTGCGGCAGTCGGTCTGCGCCAGCTCGATCTGAGTGGCACTGCGCTCCGGGCCAAGGATGCGGACATGCTTCAGTTCACCCTTGGGGCCGATGATGTCCAGACATTCCTCGCAGGCAAACTGGCCGGGCTGGCTCAGCGCCTTTTTGGGGGTGAGCTGGTAGCCATAGCCGAACAGCGTGTCCACATCATCGCGGGTAAGGTGGATGTGCCGCACCGAGATGCCTACCGGCACCTGACGGCTGCGCTTTTGCAGCTCTGCCTGCACGGCCTGCGTGATCAGGAGCAGCAGCTGTTCCTGACTGATGTCATGGTAAACCAAGGCACAGCGCTCCTTTCTTATGCAGCGTCAGCGCAGTTCTCAGCGCAGCTCAGGCATGCACTCGGACACGCTTGCGTGCGGGCGGGGAATGACCAGTGCGCTGACCACTTCGCCAATGCGGGAAGCAGCGGTCTGGCCTGCCTCAACAGCAGCCTTCACAGCGCCAACGTCGCCCTGCACGAACACGGTAACAAGGCCTGCGCCGATCTTCTCCTGACCCACCAGAGAGACATCTGCGCTCTTCAGCATGGCATCGGCTGCCTCGATGGAAGCGGTCAGGCCGTTGGTCTCGATCATGCCCAGAGCGGCATCCAGCGGCACCTGCTCGCCTGCGGGCAGGCCGGACTTGCCGGTCGCGGGGCCCTTGGCGGGCATGATGCGGGCCAGATCTGCGTGAGGACGTGCAATGACGTTGACGCAGAACAGCTCACCCACGCGGGAAGCAGCCTCTTCGCCAGCCTCGGTAGCAGCCTTGACAGCGCCCACCTCGCCGGTAACGATCACGGTGGTCAGACCGGCACCGATGGTGTCGGAACCAATGAACTCAACGTCAGCAGCCTTCAGCATTGCATCGGTAGCGTCGATGTTGCCAACCAGACCCTTCGTCTCGATAAAACCCAGAGCTTTCATAAGTTGTTCCTCCTGTCAGAACACTGAAAAAATTGTATGTGATGGTTTCGTCCTTCAAAAACTCAGATGATGCGCAGCCCGCCCTCGGCCAGCATGCAGCGGCGGCGGCGGCAGAAGCTCTTTGCGCAGGTGATGCCCTCGCCGGTGGGGCCGGCAATGGTCATGGTGCAGTGGCCCTCGCCGCCAATGCCAACACCGGCCTTGGTGGCGCTGTTCTTTACGTAGATGGTGGTCTCAATGACCCGGGCAAAGCGGGTCATGTGGTCCACATCCTTGGAGAAGATGGAAGCGGTGTGGCGGTTGCCGTGCTCGGCCACCACGGCATCTTCCACAGCCTGTTCAAAGCTCTGGCAGCGCACGATGGGCAGCACCGGCATCATCTGCTCCACCAGAACGAACGGATGGTCGGCAGGCACCTCGCAGATGGCAAGGCGGCAAGTATCCGGCACATGCACGCCGATGGTCTCCAGAATGCGGGCGGCATCCTTGCCCACCCACTTTTTGTTCACCTCGTGGCCGCCGCCCTTCTTGGGCTGCAGCACGATGTTCACCAGCTGTTCGGTCTGGGCCTTGTTCAGCAGGTAGGCACCCTGCTTCTGCAGCTCGTGCAGCAGGCCGTCGTAGGCGGTGTTCACGGCGAACACTTCCTTCTCTGCAAAGCAGAGGATGTTGTTATCGAACGAAGCGCCTTCGTAGATCTTGCGGCCTGCCAGCTCGATGTCTGCGGTCTCGTCCACGATGACGGGCGGGTTGCCTGCACCGGCACCGATGCACTTTTTGCCGCTGCGCAGCAGGGCGTTCACCATGCCCATGCCGCCGGTGCCTGCCATCAGGCGGATCTTGGGGTTTGCGGCCATCTTGTCCACATTCTCCATGGTCGGCTCACGGGTCATGGTAATGAGGTTTGCAGGGCCGCCCGCCTCGATGATGGCGGTATTCAGCGCCTGCAGGCAGTCGGCAGACACCCGCTTTGCGCGGGGGTGCACGTTGAACACCACGGTGTTGCCGCCTGCGATCATGCTGATGGTGTTGTTGATGATGGTCTCGGTAGGGTTGGTGGTGGGGGTGATGGAGCAGATCACACCAAAGGGTGCGTACTCTTCCAGCATCAGGCCCGCGTCACCGCTCTTGGCTTCGGTGGTCAGGCATTCGGGGCCGGGGGTCTTGTTGATGACGGCCAGATGTTTTTCCACCTTGTCCTCATAGCGGCCCATGCCGGTCTCTTCCACGATCTTGTGGCACCACTCCTCCACATGTGCGCGGGCACAGCGGCGGATGGCTTCAATGATGCGCTGGCGGTCCTCGATCTTGTAGTTGGCCGCCCAGTCGCGCTGGGCCTTCCATGCAGCTTCCACTGCATCGTCTACGTTCTCGAACACGCCGCGGTCGCCTGCTGCACCGCCGGGTGCAGCGGTATAGGCTGCAGGGGCGGCGCTTGTCTGTGCACCGCCCATACCGGCAAGCACCTGCTTGACGATCGCTTCAATTTCCTGCGAACTGATATCCATGGTTTTCGTTCCTTTCCGTAAAGGTCATATCCGTTGGATCAAACGAAACTTTTTGTTATTGAAAACTCTTCAGCGTCCGGCGGATGACCTCGGCCATTGCGGCATCGCGGGCATTTGCGGACTTCGGTGCGGCCGGGGCCGCTGCCGTTGCAGGGACTGCCGCAGGCTGTGCGGCGGGCACCGGGGCAGGGGCAGGAGCCGCCTGCTGTTTGGGCAGGGTGGGCAGCGCCATGCCCGGCTGGATCAGCCCGGTAACGCCCGGCAGGCTCACCGGCTGGGCAGGCTGTGCGGAGGGTACTGCCATTGCCACAGGCTGTGCAGCGGGCTGAGCCATGGGCTGCACGGCAGGTGCGCCGCACTTGCTGCAGCCGGTGCAGTGACCGCCGCAGCTGCCGCATTTGGAGCAGCCTGCGCAGCCCAGCTTTGCGGTGACGGCTGCGTAGTAATCCAGTGCTTCCACCAGATGGGCCGCATCTGCCGGGGTCTTGCCCCAGGTCAGGCAGCCGTCATTTTCCAGCAGGACAGCCTTATCGGTGCGGCACAACAGGCTGACAGCCTGTGCCTGTGCGTCCACGTTCTGGGCGGGCAGCAGCTGCACCCGTCCCAGCGCCCGCACGGCGGGGCTGAACGCTGCAGGCTGCACGGTCTGGCCCTGCATCCCCATCACAGCCGCGCAGGCCGGATAGGTGTGCATCACGCACTGGGCGTTCTCGTTTTCCTGATAGATTTTCAGATGGATGGGCAGGTCTTCGGGCAGGGGCTTGGGCTTTGCGCTGAGCATCGCCTTGCCATTCATATCCACGCGCACCAGCATATCCTGCGTGAGCGCGGCCTTGTCGGCACCGGCAACGGTCACCCACACGGCCTGCGGGCCGACGCGGACGCTCATGCTGCCGTCACCGGCCACCAGCCAGCCCTTGGCTTCCAGCCGACGGGCCATTTCCATGATGGCTTTTTTTGCCTCAAAGTCTGAGAGGTAAGTAACGCCTTGAATCACCATACGTTTCTTTCCTCCTTTTTAACGGCGCAGCGGCGGGATCTTGAGCATGGCGCGCACCTCGTCGGGTGTCATGGGCATCATACCCTTGGACTTTACGATGTCCGACACCTTTGCGATCAGCGCTGCGTTGTTGTCCACATGGACACCCGGCGCGATCATGTCCGAATCCTCAAAGCCGATGCGCACGGTGGAAGCGCCCATATCCAGCGCAGTCTTGACCATTTCCCAGTCTTCGCGGTGGGCCTGCGTGTAGCCCCACAGGTAGTCGCCATTGGGGAAGTTCTCTTCCAGCGCCTGGATCATGTGGCGCAGGGCCGGCACCGTGGCAGGCATCTCGCCGCCATGGCCGAACACCAGTGCAAACAGGATGGGTTTTACAAAGTGGAACTTGTCGTTCAGTTCCCGCACGGTGTTGATCATGCCCAGCTCAAAGACCTCGGTCTCCGGGATCTTCTTGTTGTCCATGATGGTCTTGACGCAGTACTCCACATCCTTGATGGGGTTCTGGTACACCGAGGTGCCCAGATTCACCGAGCCGACATTCAGGCTGTTGGCTTCCACCCAAGAGGGGTAACAGGGCTGCACACGCTCCTCAATGGTCAGGTTGGACACGCCGCCGGTGGAGATCTCCACCACGATGTCGCACATCTCACGGATGTAGGCCACCGTTTCTTCCAGCAGGCTCAGATCCGGGGTGAGGTTTCCGTTCAGGTCGCGGCAGTGCAGATGCACCATGGACGCGCCGTTTTTGTAGCACTCATACACATCCCGGGCAATGGCCCGCGGATTGATGAGAATGTCTGTGGCCGCAACGGGGGCCACGGAGATCATGATTTTTTTCATTGGATGAACACTCCTTGCATGTCGCATTGGAGAAGCTTAACAAAGGATGCTAACGTCATTTTAGCACAAACATCCCATCTTGTAAACTCACAGTCCTCCGCCCGCCTTTTACGGTAGGCAGGAGGCCTGTATGCTTACTTCTTCCAGAAGATGTAGTGATCCTGCACTGTAGCGGCGATCTCGTCCACCTGCCTGCGCTCGATCACGCTAAGCAGCTGGCGGTGCAGCTCTACGAACCGCTCGATCTCCGCTTCGCCCTTGGCAAGCACCTTGCGGGTGGTCTCCAGACGGCTGGGCAGCGTCAGCCGGGTGATGTACTCGGTGATGGTGGCCAGCATGGGGTTCTGGGCCGCATTGGCGATCTGGGTGTGGAACCGGCTGTCCAGCTCCAGCACCTTATCCACCGAAGGCTCCGGCGAGTGCATTTCGGCAGAAAGCTCGCCGAAGGTGCGGTACAGGTCCGGCAGAAAGGATGCGATATCCTTGCGCTGAATGATAATATTCAGCGTACCGATATCAATTACGGAGCGCAGCTCCACAAATTCCTGCCAGCTGTTCTTCTGCAGGATGATGCTGTACAGCATCGGGTCCAGCATTTTCTGGTTGTAGTTTTCGCTCACAAAGGTGCCGTCGGCACGCTTGATGTACAGGATGCCGTAGGCCTGCAGCTTTTTCACAGCTTCCCGCACCGAGTTGCGGCCCGCGCCGAACTGCTTGCACAGTTCCATTTCGGTAGGCAGCTTGTCGCCCGGATGCAGGGTGCCGTCGATGATCTGGGAGATGATCCCATCCATGACCTGATCGACTACAGACTTTACCGCATTCTTCTGTTTTTCAGGATGTTCCATTGACATAGTTCCGCCTCCAAATCCGGTTTTGTGGATATTCGGGGTCGTTCAGCGTGGAACGTTCCGGGGCAGAAAGCCTCCAAACATCACACGTTGAATTTCCGCCACTATTTTACCATATCTGAAAAGCGGACGCAACGGTTACGCCATCAAATAGGTGGGCAGCAGGATCAGCTGGGGGAAGGCGACCATCAGCGCAATGCAGACGAAGGTAGCTGCAATAAACGGCACCAATGTGGGGAACACCTCGCCGACCGTAACATCCATCAGATCGCAGGCAACGTAAATACACATGCCCACCGGAGGAGTGACCAGACCAACACCGATGACCACGGTGATCAGGACGCTGAGCACGATGGGGTCGATGCCCACACCCAGAGCAATGGGATACAGGATGGGCATGAACAGGGTCAGCGTTGCGATGGACTCCATGAACATGGTGACGATGAAGAAGATCAGCAGGATCATAATGAGAATGACAGTGGGGTTGGTGGAGAAGCCCAGCATGGTCTTGGCCACCCACTTATCAAAGCCCGCAGTGGTCAGCATGACGGTGTACAGCTTTGCAGCGCCGATAACGATGAAGATACGGCCGCTGGTGCGGACGGTCTCTGCAAAGGCAAACTTGATGTCCTCCCACTTGAGTTCGCGGTAGATGATGCCGCCGGCAAACAGACCGTAAACAACAGCGATCACGCCTGCCTCGGTGGGGCTGACGATGCCCATGGTGATGGTGCCCACGATGATGATGGGCATGAGCAGGGCGGGCCAGCTCTCCCACAGGCCATGCAGCACGGGGCCGATGGTGAAGTGGCCCGGCTCCTTGGGCACGCCTTCCTTCTTGGCCATGAAATAGCTGACGATCATCTGTGCCAGACCGCACAGGACACCGGGGATGATGCCGCCGAGGAACAGCTTACCGGTGGAAATGCCGCAGATACCGGCAATGACCACCATGGGGATGGACGGAGGAATGATGATGCCGATGGTGGAGGAAATGGCGGTAACGGCAACGGTAAAATTCTTGGAGTAGCCCTTGCGCACCATTTCCGGCATGAACATACCGGAAACGCCTGCGGTATCGGCAACAGCGGAACCGGAGATGCCCGCAAAGATCATGCTGGAAAGCACGTTCACGTGAGCCAGACCGCCGTAGATGTGGCCGACGATGGAGTAACAGAAGTCCATCAGGCGCTTGGAAATACCGCCCTTGGACATGGTGAAGCCGGCAAAGGTGTACAGAGGGATGGCCAGCAGTGCAAAGCTGTTCATGCCCTCAAACATGCGCTGGGCAATGGTGACGGTGCTGCCGCCGCCTAGGAACAAGATGCCGCCCATGGCGGACAGGCCCAGACTCATGGCGATGGGCACACCCAGAAACAGCAGAACAAAGAATGAGATCAGCAGCCATGCGATCATTTGGATTTGCCCCCTTCCGGTTTTGCGGTCAGTTCAACGATCAGGTTGAGAACGGCGGACAGGATGCACAGCACACCGGCAATGGGGAAGATGGTGTACACCTGACCCATGGTGAACTGCGGCATGGTGGAAACGGCCTGCTTTGCGCGGGTGCACAGCTGGTAGCCGCCGTAGGTGACCATGACGTAGAACAGGATGATGAACACATCACGGATGATGACAACGATCTTTTTGCCCAGCGGAGTCTTACCAAGGATGGAATCCACCACTTCCACGCGGAGGTTGGTACCCATGGCGTTGATGCCGATGCAGGCAATGAGCATGGACCAGACGTTCAGATACTGGCTGCTCTCCATATACCACTTGAAGCCGCCGATGCCGGGGATCAGGCGCAGCACAACGTTTGCGAACAGAATTACCATCATAGCTGCGCAGAGAATGGCGGAAATGAGGGTGGTGATCTTGTCCAGAGTGGTTTGCAGTTTTTTCACAGTACAAACTCCTTTCCAAGTGCGATTCAGATAAAATGCAAAGGGACGAAGGGCACGCCCCCTCGTCCCTTTGCTTCGGTTTTATTTCAAGGTTTTCTGGTCAGTGATCTCAGCGGGCTTCTTTCCATGCCTTCAGCTGATCCAGCAGGTCGCCGTAGGTATCAGCGTTGTCGGTCAGGACTTTTTCGGTCGCAGCTGCAAACGGAGCCAGTTCCGGGCTGTTGATCTTCATGCCCTTCTCTTCCAGAGCGGAGACCAAATCGTTGGTCTGCTGCTCGTTCAGCTCACGGTCGTAATCGGCAGATGCCTTTGCAGCGTCGGAAACGATCTGCTGCTGGTCAGCGCTCAGCTTGTTCCAGCTGCTCTCGGCAATGGTAAAGCACATGCCGGAGTAGATGTGGTTGGTGATGCTCAGGTACTCCTGAACTTCGTAGAGGTTATTGTTGTAGATAACGGGAATGGGGTTCTCCTGTGCATCGTAGGTCTTCTGCTGCAGAGCCTGATACAGCTCAGAGAAGCTCAGCGGCTGGGGGTTGGCACCCAGAGCGGTCATGGTAGCCATGATGACGGGGTTCTCGGGGGTGCGGATCAGCAGACCGTTCATGTCGGCAGGGCTGTTGATGGGGCCCTTGGAGTTGGTCACGCAGCGGAAGCCGTTGCAGTAGTGGGCCAGCACACGCATATTCTGGCTCAGCAGGCCTTCCTCAGCGGCAGCCTCGATGTCGCTGTCCATGAATGCCCATGCATCGTCGAAGGTCTCGAACTGGAACGGCAGTGCGGAAATGCCCATCTTTGCATCGTAGGTGGAAAAGTTGGAAGCGTCGGTGATGATGATATCCACCGTGCCGGAATCCAGAGCGATAGAGTTGATCAGGTCAGCATCGCCGCCCAGCTGGCCGGAGGGGTACAGCTGAACTTCCACAGCGCCGCCGGTCTTTTCGGCAACTTCTTCTGCAAACTGCTTTGCGCCCTTTGCACGGGGGTCTTCTTCGTTGGTGGAGAAGCCCAGCTTCAGGGTGACAGCCGAGCCGGAAGCGGCAGCGGAAGAACCGGTGGAAGCTGCAGTAGAGGCAGTGGAAGCAGCAGTGCTGGTGCCGGAGCCGCCGCAGGCAGCCAGACCCAGAGCAGCAGCGGAAATGCCAGCCACCTTCAGGAAGTCACGACGGGAAATCATCTTTTTCATAAGAATTCTCCTTCAAAAAAATATCTTCTCCTGAGCCGGTCTCGTGCTCCGGCTCTTGTTCCTTTTTTAAATGGTGCCCTTCTTTTCCAGCGCCTTTTTCAGCTCGGCTGCACCAAAGCGGGGGCTGCTGAGAACCACCTTGCCAAACTTATCGGCGATATACTGTTCGCAGTAGGCCATGCTGCCCTGTGCAAACACGATCACATCCACCTTGTCGGCAATGGTACCGGCCATCTCGGTCATGCGGGCCTTGAACTGGTCCTGATCCAGACCGAATGCACCGTCCACCAGACAGTCCACCAGCTCCACGTGCCTGTTGCACTCGCGGGCCATGCGCAGGATGGTGCCCTTGGTGGGTTCCAGCGTGGTGGGCAGGGTAGCCATCACGCCGATGCGCTGGCCCTTGCGGACAGCCTCGCGGCACATCTCCTCGTCCACGCGGACGATAGGCACACCAATGTACTTTGCCACGTCCTGTGCGCTGTCGGCAACTTCGCCCACGCTGCTGCACAGGTTCAGCATGGCATCCACGCCTTCCTCAGCGGCTTTCATGTACATGCCGATCAGGCGTGCTGCCGGTGCAGTGGTCACATAGCCTGCCGCGCGGACATCTGCCAGAATGCTGGGGTCCTGCAGGCTGTACAGCTCCACATCATCGCCCAGCTGCTTTTTGACCTCCTGCTCCACCAGTTCGATCAGTTCCGGGGTGGTGCTGGTATAGATCAGACCTACCTTCATAACGGAAAAGCCTCCTTTTGTTTTTCGCGTTCTCGTGCCGGACAAGCCCGCAGCAAAGGTTCTTTGCTACATCCTACCTTTAGTTCAATCTCAACAGCTTGTCCGTCTTTACATCCTACCATTAGATTACTCTTCGGCCCGCAAAAAGTAAATTGGCGAATAGCCGATATTTCGGGCCGGTTTTGGTCGTTCTGCACAAATGTGGGATGCAAGTGGTGAAAAATTCACTTCTTTCTGGACATCATCCCATCTTGCGGCGTATAATACCCTTAAAGAAAAAGACAGGGAAGGAGCCACCGGAACATGAATCCGTTTCAAAGTGATAACATCTGGAAAAAGAAGGCCCGGCAGGGCAAGGCGCAGCAGCATCCGCTCACGCCGCAGCAGGAGTGGCAAAAGCAGGTGAACAGCAGCAGCCTGTGGCTGGGCGGCGGCGTGGTGCTGCTGGCACTGTATCTGGCCGCTGTCCGCGCCGGCACCGTGGCGCTGGACGCAAGCGCCGTCGTGCTGATCGTGGTGGTGGGCTGCTTCTGCGTATACACTGCCGCATCCCTCGGCAGGCTGATGAAGAACAAGCCGGAGGAAAAGGCAGCAAAGAAGAAAAAGAAAGCCAAAAAAGAGTGATCGTTCCTTTAAAATGGCTCCGCGTGCGCTGCGCCATAAACAGCGGAATTATTATTTTTGTATATTGCAAAGCCGGAATGACTGCGGTCATTCCGGCTTTGCTTTTTCACGGGAAGGGGCCGTAACAGGTAGTGGCATTTGCTTCGCAAACCGGTCTGCGGCTCAAAAGTCCCACTAGGGCTTTCATGCCCTGCGGGCACCGCCGTCCTTTCTGGTTCTCTTTTGGCGCGCAAAAGAGAACGTATCCGGCGGCAATGCATTTTATAAAAGCCATACAAACCGGCCCCACACGAATTCTCTCTGCACAAGAAGCAGCTTATCTTCGTGAAAAAGCAAAACAGCCAGACCCGCGGAACTTGTCGGGGCAAGGCCCTTCCATCTTGCTCCCGCAAGAACGTTCTGCCGCTTGAAAGCCCCACTGGGGCTTTCATTGCTGCGCAACCGCGGTCTGGCTGTTTTGCAATCATTAAAAATAATTTTTCCGCTGAATATGCCCAGAGCGAAGCGGAGGGCATTCTAAATCATCAGAGCGTCAGCCCAGCAAAATTTCCACCGCTTCCCGCAGAGTGGGCACTTCGCCCACATTGCCCGGGAAGATGATGTACGGCGTGCCGGGGAACAGGCTTTCGGCACCGGTCTGCCATACCGGGATGCCCGGCCGGATCTGGCCCAGCACCTTGGCGCATTTCACGCGCAGGGCCTTCACGCCCACGTCACTGCTGGTGATGCCGCCCTTTGCCACCACAAAAGCCGGGGAAGCGGTCAGCCTGCCCACGCAGCTTTGCAGTGCATCGCTGATGGCAACGCTGCGCACGAGGGCTGCTTCCGGGGTGTCGTCCGGCAGGGTGAGCACCACGCGCTTTGTGGACACGCAGCAGGTGATGCCCTTTGCGATCTGCTGTGAGCAGTGGGCCACGATGGCGGCTGCTTCCTTTTCCAGCTCGCCCGGCACCAGCACCTTGTCGCTGTCCATCTCAATAAACTCGATGCCCTGTACTTTTTTCAGTTCTTCCAGCTGGGCAGTGGTCTTTTTGGTGTGGCTGCCCACCACGATGATGCCGCCTGCCTTGCTTTCCTGCGTGACCATCTTTTCCCGGGTGAGCAGCGGCTGGTCGGAAATATTGCCGATGGCCTTGACCAGTGCGGCCGCACTGCGGATGGTGAAGTGACGGCCCTTTGCCATGGTGCGGTACAGTGCCACTGCAAACACCTTCACATCGCAGTCCGCCACTGCGTTCACGATCACATGGCCGTAATCGTGCACCGCCAGCAGCTGGGCCTCGATGCCGTCAAAGTCCATGGCGCGCAGGCTTTCCAGCGAGATGCAGGTCACGTCTCCTGCACGGACTTTGCCGCCGGTTTTTTCCTCAATGTATTCGCACAGGTTGCTGGCGTGGTAGCCAAAGGTCTCGTCCTTGGCAAATTCGGTCTGGCCGCAGGGCACAAGCTCTGCGCCGTAGCGCACATAATGCACGTTGTCCAGTGTAAAGCGTCCGCCCTCGCGGAAGTAGGGGCACAGGATGTCGCCATCCATTTTGTAACCGTTCTCAGCCTCCGTCACCTCGCGCAGCAGATCGGTCTCCAGCGGGTAGTGGCCGCGCAGGGTGGAGTCGCCGCGGCTGATGATAAGGTAGTCCATGCCGAACTCGCGGGCCACCTTGGCGGTGTTCTCCGCGATCTCGCGGTGGGCCTTGGTGGTCTCGGCCACGGTAAAGCCGCGGCTGTTGGTCAGAATAAAGAAGAGCTTTTCCGGCGCAGCAAAGCCCTTGCGCAGGCTTTCTACCGTCCAATCTGTATAAACATAAATATCATGTACCGTCTGTACGCCTGTAGGGTCGTCGTCCAGCACAATGATCTTGCGGTTGCTGGCGGCAGCTTCGGCGGCAAGGGCGGCGTTCAGTTTTTCCTCATCCACCTGCGGAAAGCTGGCCAGAACATCGGCACTGCGGATCTGTTCCATCTGAAGCTCCTCCTTTATTCGTACAGCACCTGTGCGATCAGCACCAGCGGCTCGTCGCCCAGGCAGGCGATCTGGTGGGTGTCGCCGGGCATGGCGGCAATGATGTCGCCCTTCTCCAAGATCTGCTCCTCGCCGTTGATGATGTGGACAGCGCGGCCGGAGACGATGACCATGCTTTCCATCTCGTGCTCATGCGTGTGCCTGCCAATGGTCACGCCCGGTGCCAGCGTGTGGCGCACGTAGGCGCGGCCCTTGCCCAGCATTTCGGCAGGCGCATCCAGCAGGCGTTCCATCATCACGGTGCCCTCGCCGCCCATGCAATGGGGAATCGGAGTGGGTTTCATCTCAGAAGCTTTCTTATACAACATCCCATGTTCCACCTTTCAAGTCATCTGCAGCAGCATACGGCAGAGTGTTTTTAAACATCCTACCTTACAAGTTAAGTCCATTATACATGAGCGCAAGCGGAATAGCAAGATTTTTTCCTGAAAAGCTGTTCAATTTTGTGCAATGCGTTTTGTGCAATCTGGCTGATACCCCGCCGTTCCTGCCCCGCAGGCATACAAAAAAGCTTTCCCGCCGCAGGCACACAGCCCACGGAAAGGGAAGCTTTTGTCTGATTCAATTTCGGGTGCATCTGACGGAAGCAGTACACCGCAGCATAACACTCCGCTTTCCTTTTTTCGGATCCCGAAATAAATTGGAACTCTGCACCTGTTCAAGCTGCAGTTTTTGTGTTTTTTCAGAGAATCCGTTTTTTGTTGCCGGAACAGCGTTTCTTTTGTATAATGGCAGTGATGGAAGGCCGATGCCTTTTGCAGATTTTTAATCACGACGTTTCAAAAGCGAGGTGTACTGATTATGGAATGGGCAAAATTGCTGTCAACTGAAAAACTTTCTTCTGAACCTCCTGAGCCCGATTCGTTCAAGGAGTATCCCATCAATGCATTTGAAAAGGACTACAGCCGGATCGTTTCCAGCGCTGCATTCCGCAGGCTGCAGGATAAAACGCAGGTGTTTCCTCTGGATAAGAGTGATTTCATCCGAACCCGCCTGACGCACTCGATCGAAGTCTCCACGATCGCCCGGCAGCTTGGCATCATGATCTCCAAAAACACAACACCGTACAAGCCAACTGATATTTCCGTGCCGGAGGATGCCGAAGCCATCGCATCGGTCCTGCTCTGCGCCGGCCTTTTGCACGACCTCGGCAATCCGCCCTTCGGGCATTTCGGCGAGACCGTGATCGGCGACTGGTTCAAAGAGAACCTTGACCATGTAAAATACAAAGGACAGCCCCTTCGCAGCTGGTTATCCGCGCAGATGATCGCTGATCTGGAAAATTTTGAGGGCAATGCACAGGCGCTGCGGATCCTGCTGAAAGCAAAGCACGGTTCCAGCCTCAATCTGTCCAAAGCGATCATCAGCACGCTGGTAAAATACCCCACCGACTCCTGCTCCGTTGATAAAGGCAGTGCGGATATCCGAAAGCACAAACTCGGCTTCTTCGCTGCAGAACAGGAGACTTTTGAGCAGATCTCGGAAGCGGTTGGGACCGCCACTCCCGACAAAGGCATTGTGCGCCATCCGCTGACCTACCTGCTGGAAGCAGCCGATGACATTGCGTACTCTACTGCCGATCTGGAAGATGCCTTTAAAAAGGGCCTGTTCACCCTTGACCAGTTCATTGAATATTACACAAATTCTTATGACCATTCAAAGATCATTCCCAGCAGAAGCCCTGAGTACTTCTCCAATGAGCAGATCCAAGCGCTTTCCAAGCAGCACGGTGCAGACCACACCCCAGAAAGCGACAGCGTTGCATTTAAAAAATGGCTCACCCAAACGCGTCAGTGGCTGATGTATGTAGCCATCTACCGTTTTTCCTGCAAATATAAAGAGATCATGGCCGGAACCTACTGCGGTGATCTGTTTGAAGGAACCAATCACGCCATCACCATTGACATCCTGAAAGGGGCCATGCGGAAATTCGCCTTTGATACGCCCGGCATCCTGAAACTGGAGCTGTCCGGACAGGTCATTCTCGATTTTCTGCTGGATCATTTTGTTCCCGCCGTGCTGTACTATGACTCTGCATACTGCACCGACGGGCAGGCACCTTCCAAGGCCGACAAAAAGCTTCTCGCCATCTTCTCCGGCAATTACAAGCAGGATTACCAAAACGCCCGAACCGGCACTGAATCTTTTGACTTGTACCTCCGGCTGCTGATGGTCACCGACTATATCAGCGGCATGACAGATTCCTATGCCCGCACGCTGTACCGCGAGCTTAGCGGTATTGAATAACGCTGCCCTGTTCAGATCCCACGTGCCCGGTTCGTCTGCCGCTTATGGGCTACGGCATGATCGTTCAAAAACTGCTGATACATCACTCTGGAAGCCTCGCACAACTTCAAATCAGGTGCCAGCTTTTTTACGAAGACACTGCTTGCGAATGCGAACGCTTTTCGAATTGCAAAATGATTTTTCGGTTGCTATACTGGGCTTATCGAAAATTTTCGGGAGGATGCTGCAATGACCGCACATACAATGCAACTCGGGAACCGACCTTGCCGCATTTACGGCGAAGCCCATGCAAAATACCTGCTGCTCCAAATGACCGGCGAACACGAGCTGCAAAGCATGGAAAGCGAGGTTACCGCTATTGCACAGAGTGCGCACCACTTTCTGTTTGCGGCTATTCCGGTGGAAAGCTGGAACGATGCACTTTCTCCGTGGATGGAATCAGAAACGTTCCGTTTGCAAGTTCATGTTCGATTTGTTTTTTGCGATTTGTTGCCTCCTCTTTTGTAGAAAAACTTTCCCATTTGTTGCAGTTTTTACCCTGCTCGTCTTGGTAAGTATAGCGGACACCATAGGAGCTGCCGCGTTTCGTGATATATGCCATAGATTTGCCTCCTTATCAAGCTGCCCGGTGGAGCCACGTATCGAAGCTGTCTTTCGGGATGCGGATGCTTCCGCCTGCCCGCAGGACACGGAACTCGGTGGTGCTGTTGCACAGGTTGTAGGCGGCACGCTGGCTGATGGCCAGCATCTGCGCGACCTCCTTTACTGTGTACACCAGCTTTGTGGTCTCAGGGCTGTTGGTCGGAGACTTGACGGCATTGGTTCGAGTGACCACCTCCGTTATAGCCGGATTCGAGTCTGACTGCAAGGGCTTTTTCGTATAATTCAAAGATTTCACATTTGCCAAAGCCTTCTATGCTGAATGACCCCATGGAAGCAAATGCCTTACAAGTGTATTTGGATTGTGTGGGGGCTGGATATACTTTTGATTGCGGAAAAGTACACCCTATTATAGAAGAGTGGCAAAATAGGTATAGAATTCTTTCGGTTTCTGCAATTCCTGATTCACCGATTATGTGGGCGCATTATGCTAGTGGATACTCTGGCTGTTGTTTGATTTATTCAACAAAAAAGACATTTTCAAAGATTGAGCCTATAATTTATACGGATATTACATTTAGCTTATCTGATGAGGATTTTATGGACGAGGACATACCGTCAGAAGCGATTGAAGAATCGCTCCGTTTTAAGCATAAAGATTGGGCGTATGAAAATGAATGGCGGTTAATTCAAAATGAAGATGCCGGATTTTTGAATTATGAAGTGTCAGAATTGGTTGGAATTATTATCGGCGAGAATATGAGCTTGGATAAACGAAAGGTGCTGGTTAAACTCTGCAAAGATAAGTGCATCCCTTGCTTTCGTACATACACAATGAAAAGCTGGAATGAAATTGCCTTTGCTCCGTATGATTTAATGGAATCAGAAAAGACTGAATATATTACACCAGGAGAAATGAAACGGTATATTCAAGAAGGACTGGAAAATGGAAGATGTTCCAATAATGAAAGAATGATTTTCAATGCGTTAAATGAAAAAGTATTACGAAAAGAGCATTATTAAATAAACTGGATTTCTGAAATGCAGGGAGAACGAAAATGAAACCTGTTGAAGCAGGGTTTGATTGGGGAATGTTTTGGCAAGCTGCAAGTGCGATTGCCACTGCTTTTGCCGCAATTATAGCACTTTGGCAAACAAGGTATCAAAATCGCAAAAAGGTTAAGATTACGTTTAATGAAAGCGTAATTTATGCGTTTGGTGGTTCTTTGGAACTTGCAGATAAATGCCAGTATGTATCGCTCGAAGTTGTAAATACTGGAAACCGAAAAATCATTATCAGCAGTTATGGTATAAAACTTCCAGATGGTTATAAATGGGTTATACTTCAAGAGCCAACACCAGCAGGAATTACTAAGCTCCCGGCAGAACTAGATATAGAACAATGCGTTTCCTTCGCGTGGAAAAAAGATAAGTTTATAATGCAACTTCAAAATTTGAGTAATTATCCAAGAGATAAAAAAGTTCCGTTCTTTGTTCAAGATACGGCTGGAACGTACTATATATTCAAATCACCCAAAACCATTCAGCAATATTTAGATGAAGCTGAAAAGCACAATAAAAAAGAGGGGAGGTCCCAATCATGACCGAACAAGCACTCCGCAAAATGATTGCTGCAGGGGAAAGCACCCGGCAGGAGTTTAAGTCGTGGGTGAAGTGCAAGGACTACCGGCAGCGGAAAGAGCTTGCGGTGAAAAGTGCGGTTGCGCTGGCAAAGAGCGGTCATCAGACGGGAAAGAAAATGGAAGGCGTTGCATCGGCAGCTTTGAATAGCCCGAAATACAGCAGCACGACCAAAACTCTTGCAGGCAGCGTTCTCTCGCAGTCTGACAAGAATCGCTAAATAACCTAAAATGGGGCGTACAGTTTACAACTGTGCGCTCCATTTTTTACAACAGAAATCAAATATAAAGTGATATTACGTCGAATTATTTGAGAAATTGTCGGAAAATCCATGTAGATAAAATTGGAAAATTGTGGTATAATAATACCAACCAGAAAGGAGGGTTGTGCTATGGACAACAACCAACTACAGTACATCAAAATTCAATCGCAATACGCTGATAAGGTAGAGCAATTTGAAAAGTGCGTTGTCAAAGCCGCAAAGCTGACACACGCGATTGCTGACACGGCTGAGAAAAAATGCAAGCAGGCGCGGATGGCAATAGAATCTGGCAACATAGATGTCATGCGGAATACGATTCAGCAGTACATCTGCCAGTACGGACGGGATTGGTCGCGTTTCCGGGATGTTCGGATACAGCTTGTAGATGGGAACACCTATGCACAGCTCTCTGCCGTTGACCTTATCCAGCAGCTACATTGTGTTATCACGCTGGTGTACAAGGATACTGCGTTGAAAACGGTGAACAAAGAAGCATTCCGAGAGTGCGTTAAAAGTTTGCTGAAGCAGTCCAAAATGTTTACCGATAAAGAGCTAGATGCAATGTTTGCGTAAAACAGGATAGCTGAAAATAAGCAAAGCCCACAAGCTGGATATAAAATCCGGTCTGTGGGCTTTACCATATCAGGAGTAATATTTCTGTGTGTGGTTGCCGGGACGAAGTGCTTCTGGAACTCAACGGCAAGACCTATATGCTGTCCCTCAAGGTCTACGAAACGGTGAAAACCGATGTGGCCTATGTGCAGGATAAGACGGTCAGCCAGATTCAGGCAAAGGATCGGATTCTTGAATATCTGAAGCATAAGCCGTCGATTACGAATCAGAAAGCTCAAGAGCTGTGTGGGTTTAATAAGAATCAAACCTATTATATCCTGCACCAGATGTGCAAGGACGGAATCTTGCAGCCTGATGGCGTAGGCCGAGGAACGAAGTACAAAAGCGTGAAGTGAAAATTTACGCTGACTTTTACGCTGAAAGTTTGATTTACGCTGAATTTGCGCTGAAAAACGCGCGCCGCGCGATTAGCATTTTTGCCGCGCGTTTTCTGCGGCTCAATTCTCCGGCCTGCCGTGGTCGCAGCCGAGAGAAAGATAACGCTTCATCTCCCCTCTCAGCACCATCTGTGCATACTCCAAGGGCTTATTATACAGCAGCCAGTCCAGCTCTGCCCGCTGTGCCGGGGTGTTGCCGTACTCATCCTCGACGGCGATGCAGTCGATGGCAAGAGTGGTGCCATCCTCGAACCGGGCTTCCATTTGGTTGGTGTCCATGTTATAGCGGCAGGTAAGCAATTTATTCATGGTGAACCTCATTTCTATATCAAACGGTGTCTGTTCGGATGTCCTAAACCCTGCCATAGAACCGGTGTCTCATGTAAGATTGTTGTTTGGATAAAACTGGAAGATTTTGCACAATAGCCGTTGCACGCCTCGCATTTCAGTACCTTCTTGCAGTAGCTGTCAAAGGCGTACTGCTTGTGTTCGTAGTGGCGGTCAGGTTTCAAGTTCTCACCTCCCTTCGTGCCGGGAGGCAGTTCTTTTCTTCCCCTTTCGCTCACTACTCGTTCACGAATGGTCTGGTTTGGCCGGTTTTCGGGAGCTATCTGAAAAAATTTTTTGCCGCTCATAATTGGCTCCTTTCGTTTCATTCGGGTTGACAGGCCGGAACGAAACGGGGCGGGGAGCGGCAGCTCAAGCCCAGGCGCTCAAAGAAACGGGTTTTGTGAGATATGAGCCACAGCATATAAAAAGCGAGCCATAACTCACTTTCATGAGCGTGGCTCGCTGCTGCGTTATTGGAATATTTTTCGTAGTGGCATGGGCGTCCGCCGTACAAACGGTAAACCCCGCCTTATTTTGACCTCCTTTGTGTTGGCGCTCTCATCCATATCCCCCTTTACTCCGAAATATGAGTTATAACTCACTTTGCATGAGCTGTATGGTTATTTATATGAGCGGAAGCACACCCTACAATGATGTAGAGGTGATGTGTAGTGAACAATCCGCTGGATCTATTTGCATGGAAGGTGCGGTCAGAACGGAAGCGCCAGCATCTGACGCAGAAGCAGTTAGCTGAACGCCTCGGTATGAACCCCCGCACGATCATAGATTTGGAGACCTGCCAGAGTAATCCGAAATTTGAAACGGTGGTCCTTGTCGCCAAAGAACTGAATATCAGCGTGGACGCCGCCATCTTCCCGGAAATGGTAAATCAGACAGTCTCGAAAACAGTCGTGGACTTCTTTGCCGGGAAAAGCGAAGCAGAGATCGAAAAATTTATCGCGCTCTGCAAACAGGCGGAAGCCTTCCAGAAAGACGAGTAACGCGGTCGGGTTCGATGTGCCCGGCCGCGTTACTGTTTCACCCGTTTGCTATGCGGGCAGATTATTCATTTTTTGTTTTGTAGGCATCGCGCAGACGCTCGAAGGATTCCTGGCTGATGACATGCTCCATCCGGCAGGCGTCCTTTTCCGCCGTTACCGGGTTTACGCCGGCCTCGATCAGCCGGTCGGTAAAGAAGCGGTGCTTTTCGTAGATCTGCTCCGCCACTTCCCGGCCCACATCGGTCAGATGCAGGAAATAGTCGCTGTCCATCGTCAGGAACCCCCCGTCCCGCAAGGTGGCCACTGCATGGCACACGCTGGGCTTTGACACCTCCATGTGCCGGGCCACATCTACGGAGCGCACCATACCGCGTTTCTTTTGGAGAACAAGGATAGCCTACAGGTAATCTTCTCCCGACGCATGGAGTTTCATTATATTGCCTCCCTTATTCCGCAGGTTCCAGAGACAGAATGTCAAAGAAGCAAGGTGTTCCTGTGAAGGTATAGCCTGCAATCTTATCAGTGTTATAAACGAGCATATCCTTTTGATAAGTAAGAGGAATATCCAACACATTACCTACATCATAGTTAAATAAGTAGGTGTAGGTATCCCGAACTTCTTGGTCATCGGACATATTAGTCAATTCTTTGATGGTAGCAAGGAACTCATCAGATCCTTTAATTCCGGGCAGCGAGGGCGTCTGCGGCACCATGCTGTCCATAGGAGTAAACCAGCAATGGGGAGACGCAAAGGCGTACTGGCAATGCCACAAGGTCAGGTCAAACTTGCCTTCCATGTAATCGGCATACCACTGCATCTGCTCAGTTCCATAGATCGTAATATCAATTCCCACTTCTGCAAGCTGACTCTTGATGACTTCGGCAGTAGGCATACTAACGGATGTGCTGCCAGTCTCCAGTGTGAGTAAGAGACTCAACGGTTCTCCATCTTTTTCGCGGATACCGGTGCTTTCGTTCATCAACCAGCCAGCCTCATCCAGAAGCTGATTTGCCATATCCGGGTCATAATCATAAGTTGTTTCTAACTCCACATCCGCATAGGGAGTATCGCGGGTGGCCGGGATGTCTGCCGGAGGTTCATAACCGTTAGAAATAGCTACGGACATTTCCTCTTTATCAATGGCATAGGCTATGGCCTGCCGTACACGAATATCAGACAAATAGGGGCTGGTGGCATTGGTCGTGATTACTTGCACACGGGTATCTTTTTCGGCCATCTGCCCGTCGATACCATCCATAGCAAGAGCCTGGTCGTATTCCTCATAGGTCAGAAGCGTGCCCCCGTAGATCATGTCAATCTCACCGGTCTGGAGAGCCTGGAGGCGGGAGGTTGAGTCAGGAATGTACTTGACAATAATCTCATCCCAATAGGGTGTTTCTCCCCAATAGTCCTCGTTCCGGACAAAGCGAGTGTACTCGCCTGCCACATACTCGTCATAGATATAAGGACCTGTGCCTGCCACGCCAGAGATAGTCTGGAAGTCACCGGGGATGATGTACTCCGGTGCGCTCATGGGGTTTACATCCGGCCAGCAAAAATCCTGAAGGTAGGCATAGAAAGGATGGTCGTAATGGAGCGTGATGGTGTACTCATCGACAACCTCAATCTCTTGAATGTCAGTAATGCCCTTCAAACTGTAAAAGGACGGGTTAGACTGCTTATGTTCCAGATTTGTCTTGACTGCCTCGGCATTGAAGGGTTCCCCATTGTGGAAGGTGACGCCCTGGCGCAGATGGAATGTAAGCTCCGTCTGGTCATCGTTATACTCCCAGCTCTCTGCCAGGCCGGGGACAATCTCACCATTGTCAAAGTCCACCAGGTTTTCATACACCAGCTTGGAGGTGCAATAAAGAGAGTTATTCATGTAAAGGGTAGAGAGGTCTGTGGTTTCTGCTCCGATGGCGTAGGTCAGAACTTTCTTTTCAGAATCTGCCGTAGTTGATCCATCGCCGCCAGACTCCGCAGGTGTCTGATTACTGCTACAAGCAGTAAGGAGCATGGCGAAACAACAAATGGCCGCAATGAGACGAGCAAGTTTCGATTTTTTCATGGTTTACTTCCTTTCTTGTGAATTTATGTCAATATTAGATTGACCGATATTAACGATTTTCCCGCTTTCCAGCTCATAAATGCGCTGGGACAGGCGATAGGCGAATTTCATATCGTGAGTGATAAGGAAATAACTGCACTGGTATTCCCGATGGTATGCCTCCAGAACCTCCCGAATCGCCTTTTGAGAAATCAGATCAAGTCCGCTGGTTAACTCATCCAAAATAAGATAGTCAGGCCGCACAGCCAGCGCCCGCAGCAGTGCAACGCGCCGCTGCTCACCCCCGGATAGGTTTTTGGTTGGCGTATCCAACAGTTTTCTGCTGGTGGCCGTCAAATCCATCAGTTCTAAAATTCTCTGTTTACGCTCCCCGGAAGATAATTTGGTCAAATTGCGTAATGCTTCCTCCAAGTTATGCCCTACGGAGAGCCTACGGTTCAGACTACCAGTGGCATCCTGGAAAACAGCCTGTATCTTTGTGCGATGGCTACGCCACTGTCCATAACTCCATTTGGCAATGTTCTCGCCATCAAGCAAAATCTCGCCACTGGTGGGTCGTTCCAAACCGATTAAGAGGCGGGCCATTGTGCTTTTTCCACTGCCGCTTTCCCCGGTAAAACTGATATTTTCCCCTTTTACCCATGTAAATGAAATATCCCTTAGCGCATGAAAGGGCTTGCCGGAGGCATCCAGAAAGTCTTTACTCACATTTCGGACTTCGATTTCTGCCATGTCCAGCCACCTCCTTCCTCAGCCATAGCCAAACGCACGAACTCTTTTGTCCACTCCTTAGTAGCACAATACAGGCAGTTTCCTTTAGAGCTGATCCGACAATAAGGAAAACATCCCGATTGTCCACATACGAATTTCCCAAGTCAAAATGAAGCAAGTCATTCAGCCAGTCCAGATACTGTACGACAATCGGGCGATTCAATCCCATCTGCTCACGCACTGCTTCAATACGCGTCTCATCGACCGTGAATATACGACGCGAGTAGGCTTCGGCGGCATCGATGGGCGAAAGCTGCATCAGGATAAAAGTGATCGCCGTTACCAGAAATAAGGTTAAAAAAAGTTGTAGAATTTTTTGGAGTAGAAATCTTTTTGTACTCACACCTCCGCCTCCCTGCACTATGCGTTGATTTTCCAGTCAATCGCAGCTTTACGATTCAAAATGAAATCAGCGTAAATGCCCTTTTGCTGGATGAGTTGGTCGTGGGTGCCGTGTTGAACAATCCTTCCGTGATCCACCACTAAAATCTGGTTTGCATGGCGCACTGTTTTCAGTCGATGGGCAATCATAATAATGGTTTTCCCTCCGGTTAAGGCTTCAATAGCTGCTTGAAGCTCCGCCTCATTCTCCGGGTCAACATTTGCGGTTGCCTCGTCTAAAATTACGATGGGAGCATCCTTTAGCATGGCTCTGGCTATGGAAAGCCGCTGACGCTCACCGCCGGATACAGGTCAAAACTTTCGTCCTGTGCGACTACCTGCTGCCGCTTCCGGCGCAGAGTGGATAAAAACCTGTCTACATCAAAGGTGTTTTTCTTGTCCGCGTCCGCAAGGTATTTGTAGTGTGGGTGCTTGGTGATGTCGAACTTCTCCGAGAAGAACGGCCTCACACCCCGCAGCTGCAAAATACATCTGCCGCCGTCCATGATTGCGATTTCGTCCTCTGACATCAACGCCTTTCCTAGTTTTTGATAGTTCAGTCCGTGGGAGGTTTGAGAACCCCGGTTTTCGCTGGTGTTGAAACTGTCGATAGTCTCTTTCCCCAGCGCATCGGAGATCTCTTTGGCATTCTTGCCCCGCCCACTCA
>ENA-OPAV01000228-OPAV01000228.1-human-gut-metagenome-genome-assembly--contig:-NODE-228-length-50485-cov-3.722606_pt1 | contig 50485 bp, 39 predicted proteins | sample MGYA00241056_ERZ501428 | MGnify/ENA primary metagenome ERZ501428 (study PRJEB25962, sample SAMEA2042621) | human gut metagenome | biome: human gut; feature: human-associated habitat; material: faeces... | reverse complement strand
GAAAGAACCGCCATATACGACATCAGCGTAAGCACGACTTCCTCGCTCCATGCCGGGTCCGGGATAAATGGTATATAACGTCCCAATACCGCCATACTGGTAATCAGAATGTCGGCGATCAGAAGAAGCTTACAGATGAATAAGTCTACTTTATAAATGACGTCATATACCGGTTTGAACTTATCAATTTTTTCAAAAAAGCCGGTCATAATAACCTCCCTCTTATCCTTATCTCTCTTTTCTTTCCATCAAGAAAGGCGCAGCGGACATTTCCGCCGCGCCCTCCATTCCGCGAGGCAACACGCCAGGCGGATATTTTACGTGATATCTCTTGCCGTTCAGAGCTTACTGCATATCTACGATCTGCTGATACAGGTCTTCCATACCCTTGGTATTTTCGGAAATAACGTCAGCAACCGCTGCCTGCCACGGAGTCAGATCTTCCACTTCGATTACGTTTACGCCGTCTGCCTTGAGCTGCTCAAGAACCTTCTCTTCCTCGCCTGCGGAAAGCTCACGGTTGAAGTTGGAGGCATATTCGCCGGCTTCCATGATAATGTTCTGCTGATTCTCGCTCAGTTTGTCCCATGCAGCGTCAGTAATGATAACCTGGATAGCGCCCAGCGTATGTCCGTCAAGGATCAGGTTCGGAGCAACCTCCGGGAATGCATTGGACTTATAGTTTGCGATCGGCTGCTCAGCGCCGTCAACAACGCCTGTCTGCAGTGCGGAGTACAGCTCGCCGAAGGATACAACTGTCGGAGAAGCGCCAAGACCTTCTACCAGACCGTTCATAACCGGGTCGTTGGACACACGCAGCTTCATGCCTGCCAGATCTTCGATGCCGGAGATTTCCTTCGTCGTGAAGAAATGACGGAAGCCTTCCTCGCCGTAGAACAGACCTCTCACGCCGCTGCCGTTCTCCTGCGGCTCCATGAGGAATTCCTGTGCAAGATCAGAAGTCGCAAAGTTCCAGAAATGTTCGCGGCTTACGAAGGTATACGGGAGAGACAGAAGCATGGATTTCTGTCCGCCGTAGCTTGTCAGAGCAAATGCGGAGATACGGGACATATCAATTGTTCCGCCGCCGCCAAGCATGGTGTCAAGTACATCGTTCTCAGAACCAAGCACGCCGCTTGCCTGAATGTCAATGGTGATGGAACCACCGGAAAGCTCTTCTACCTTCTCTTTGAATGCAGTTGCCGTCTGACCTACGATCGTATCCAGCGGGTTAACCTCTGCGTATACCAGTGTAACCGGTGCATCCTCTGCTGCTGCAAGCGTTCCCATAGAAAGAACCATAGCTGCTCCTAAAACTACAGATAATAATTTCTTTTTCATCTTTTTTCCTTCCCTCTTCATTTTTTATAGAACCGTTCTATTTGATAATTTAAGTATATCGAAAAAATATACTATTTGGTACAGGAAATTTTTGATATTCCTAGCAAATTCATGCTATTTTCTTTTACTCTTTTTTCTCTTTTGTTCATAATGCACAAAAAAGAGCAGCGGGACAAGTTTGCAAATTGTCCTGCTGCTCTTTTTTTGCTGCCATCACATATCTCTGCTATTCCCCGGATACAAAGATTTCCGTCATCCAGTAATAGATGTCCCCGTAGACATCCTCTCTGTCCACTTCGTTTAAAATTTCATGGCGGTCCTGCGGGTAAAGCCTGCACTTCACCTTTGTCATGCCCATGCGCAGGAACTGCCTGTATACTTTTGTCACGCCCTTGCCGAACTGACCGACCGGATCATCGTCGCCGGAGACAAACAGCACCGGAAGATCGCGCGGCATCCCGTTGAGGAAATTTTCAAAGCTCAGTGTATAAATGCTGTAAAACAAATTGTAATATCCGTTTAAGGTGAAGCGGAAGTTGCAGAGCTTTTCCTTCATATATGTATTCACGTTTTCCTCGTTCCGGCTCAGCCATGCCTTGCCGCTTAACTTTCCAAATTTCCGGTTGTAGCCGCCGAACGCCATTGCATCCACCAGAAAACTGCGGTAATTCCAGCCGAGAACCTTTGCCATCGCCGTGGTGAGCACCATTCCGAACTGCGTGGCAATGCGCGGCTGATAACCCGTACCCATAATCACCGCGCCCGCAAGCCCTTCTCCGTAAATGCAGAGGTACTGCCTTACCAGAAAAGAACCCATACTGTGTCCCAGCAGAAAATACGGAACCTCCGGGTATTTCTGCTGCGTGATCCTGCGCAGCCTGTGAATATCCTTCAGAAGCGTTTTGTTGCCGTCTTCTTTGGCGAAATATCCGTAATGCTCCTCCGACTGCACGGATTTTCCGTGTCCAAGATGGTCGTTGCCCGTCACCAGAATGCCGCGCTCCGCCAGATATCCCGCGAACTCATCGTAGCGGTCAATAAACTCCACCATGCCGTGCGAGATCTGCAGCACCGCGCGCACCTTTCCCTCCGGAATCCAGCGGATGGCGTGAATCTCTGTCACATGGTCGTTAGAATGATACGTAAAATGCTCTTTCTTCATTGTCCAGCCTCCTTCTTAATATTTATTTACAAAATTTTTTTAAGATTTAAAAGTGTTTAAAGCCCGTATTTTGCAAGAAAAATTTTCTTGACAAATGCCCAGGCATATTCTATACTGATTTTAAGAAATGGGTTTTTGCCAAGTAGAATTTTATGATTTGAACGGGTTGCTCGTTTCTTTTTTTATATCTAAAACATCGTATAAATACATTTTTCCATCATTCGCATGGCGTATCAGCATAGACGCATGAAAAATATTATACCGCTCCACCTCTCCCGATTCATCATAAACAGGAAGCGCAAAACGGGAGTCATACCTGTACCATCCATTTGCTGCATTTCTTAAATGCTTTTCCCCGGAGTTTTCCCGAAAGTGCTTACCAACTGCTATTTCCAGCATTTCCGGTATCCCCTGTGAAGCATTCACCTTTGCTTTTGCATTCGCCCCCTTTAACGAATAAGTATATCTGGAACCTGTATACTCATCCGGCAGGTCCTGCCCAATATAAACAATGTCCTTCGTATCAGCGATCTCATAAAACTCTCCTACATAGGATTCCAGGTAAGCCTTTACATCATCCCAGTTGATTGCTTTCTTTCCTTTAAAAATAATATCATTAATCAAGGCAATTTTATTTCCATTCAAATCTGTTATGATATTTATATTCCTGTTCATTGGCTGCCTCCATAAAACTTAAGCCTTTATTCTGTTTTCCCGACAATCACATCATAGCTTTCTGCAATCGTCCTTTTGATTTCTCATCCGAAATAGTCCCATCCAAAGTAACAGAATTTCAATGTTCCTTATTCTGTTGATCCCCCTGCAGCACGGATGAATAAATATTCCTCCACAGGTCACGCCACTGCGAATCAACCTTTACATTCACCCTGTCATAATCCCAAAATCCAATGCAGATGAAACAGCCCGAAGAAGCGCAATCAGCCGCATATTCTTGCTCTTTTCAAACCGGAATTTATTTTTTTCTCGCAACCATAAAAATGCCGACTGCAAGCACTGCAATACCCGCAACAATTCCTATAATTACCAGAGGACTTCCGACTATACCAGCAACAAATACTGAAGTCGGACCATCTGATCCACCAATGATAGACACTGACATTTTCCCTTTTATTTTAAAAATTAGGGATACTACTGCCATCACAATCCCTATCACTGTTAATATAATTCCTAAAATCTTCTTCATGCGCTCGATTCCTCCAATCCTGATTCTTCATTTACCCATCTTCTTTTCTGCTGGACAAAAAGCATCCCTCGCTTGATCAATTCCGATTTTCTTAATTCTACAAATTTGAATCTCTGCACACTATATCATTTTTGACATAATCTCTTTTTCTTTATCCTGTAACACGTTTAATAGTCTTTGTTTACATTCTTTGATTTCGCCTATAAGAACCCTCTTTGAATCCTCGAGTTTTAATTCTTTTTCATGTCCTAATTTAATATCTTGCATCTGATTGTAACGTTTAATAAGGGTGTTAAAATAATGTTTGATTATAATAGGATCATTTTTTTGTACAATAACGGCTTTGCCCTTTCGAAATCCGCAATTATTAGATGATATGCATTTTCAATAATATCTTCATTTGCTTCTGTGATTGCAGGAACTCTTATCACACTAACTTCTCTTATCAATTTTCCAATTTCATCCCTCTGCCATTCAATAAACTCATGAGTTTGCTCCGCTTTTTTAGTTTTAATTATAAAGGAATGATCCAAATGAGAAATCAAAAATTGAACCAATGCAGCAACAAAACCTGCAATTACACCGGTTGCAATTCCACCACCATTAAACAATAGTTCTATCCAATTATCCATGGTTATATATGTCCTCCATTCCTATAAATCCCGATTGTAAGGAAAAAGTGGCAGCCTTTCCCTGCTACAAAGTATAGCAGAAAAAGGCTGCCGTATCAATCAAAAGTCGCTTTCGAAAAAAGGAAACAGCTTCTTTATGAAGTGTTTCCCTTTTATAGCATCTGTCTTTTATAATATCTGTTTTTGTAACGCCCCGGTCATATGGAGGCACCGGATGCCGCTATGGCATTCCGGACCGGACAGCATTATTTCTTTGCTTCCCCCTCCGGGAATATGATTTTGAATACGAAGAAGAATATCACCATGGATATACCGCCCATCAGTACCGTGGTGCCGATGTTGTACAGCCATCCCGGAAGGAGCTGGCTTGCAACCGCTACCCACACGCAGTTGATGGAGTTTACCACGATCGTGATCACCACCCACGCGATCACGTACCACATGATCTGCCAGGGAATGTTGCCATGGCTGCGGAAGGTGATATTTCTCTGCAGCGGGAAGTTGATGCACTGCGCGAGGAAGGAACCAACCAGCATGGCGATAAAGTAGCCGAGACCGCCGCCAATGATGACCTGTCCTGCTTCATTGTACAAAACGTCGTAGCCGAGCGCGTTCCAGGTGAAGTCGATTCCAAACAGGCTCACCGGGATTGCCGGCCAGCTCCATGCTGTACCCGCAAGTTCCAGACCGAGCAGATTCGGCAGGAAGGCGTAGATGATATACTGGACAACAGTTACCAGGTTACTGAAGATGAGGAAGAGACCGCCCTCGCGCACCCACTTTGCTGCTGACGGATGCCTGTCGGCAAAATTTCCCCACCATGATTTTAAAGCATTCATATGTTTACCCTCTCCTTATATATTGTTTTTGTGCTGCCAGCGGATCACTCCGCTGCTGACATCACTCTATTCCATCTTGTTCGCTTTTTTCATTACCTTGCGCTGGCGGAAGAATCCCCCGATCACCTTGCCAAGCCCCTTGAAGAAATGTCCGTTGACGATCTGCATGATGCCGCCGACCATCTCCTGGCTGACCATTCCGCCTGCCATCTTGCCGATACCGCGGAACGGCATGTTGTAGATGAACAGGATATTGAGATCCGGTTTGCCCTTCGCCTCGCTCTTATTTTTCATGTTGGTCATGATCTTCCAGACAAGTCTTGCCGGAGCGCTCTTTGCGTAGTACATCTGGCAGATCGCGTCGTTCACATCCAGCAGACCATCCGTTCTCCATTTGCCGTCCGGGATCGGATAGCCAAGCAGCGCTTCGTATTCTTCATCCGATACATTCAGCACATTTCCGCTGTAGTAATCGGCAAGCTTTGCCTTGTCATACGGACTCTGCGCCTTTGTGCCCTGCACGGAAACCGTTTCGCGCAGGCGGATGTCCTCGCTGGAGGCTCCGACAAGGATCTCGTACTCACCGCCCTCTATCTCCCATTTATTGGTCTCTACATTGAAGTAGCGGAATGCCTTGTCATCCAGCGGCACGGTCACGGTCTTGCTCTCGCCCGCTTTTAAGAATACCTTCGCAAAGCCCTTCAGCTCCAGCGCCGGACGGAACACTCTGCCGCCCTTCGCTGCCACGTAAACCTGTGCGACCTCCGCGCCGTCTCTTCCGCCGGTGTTCTTCACCGTAAAGGTAACGCCCTTATCCGTTGCCGTGATGCCCGAGTATGCAAACGTGGTGTAGGAAAGACCGAAGCCAAACGGATAGCGCACCTTCACGCCGGTCGTTGCATAATAGCGGTAGCCGACATACAGCCCCTCGCGGTACTCGCTGCTTCTTTCCTTGCTCGGGAAGTAGTTATACGCCGGAGTATCCTCGTATTTAAACGGATATGTCTCCGCCAGCTTTCCGCTCGGATTGATCTGTCCGGTGATTGCTTTGAGCATCGCCGCCGCCCCCGCCTGTCCGGAAAGATATCCGTGAATGATCGCCGGAACCTCGTCCGCCCACGGTATCTCGATCGGAGAACCGCCGCTGAGCACAACGATAATGTTCTTATTTACCTTCAGGAGCGCTTTTAAAAGCTCCTCCTGGTTCTTCGGCAGACGCATATGCGCGCGGTCGAGTCCCTCCGCCTCGCTCACCTCGTCCAGGCCGATGTAGAGCAGTACGTTTTCCGACTCCTTCGCCAGGCGCACCGCCTCCTGCTTCATCACATCGTTTGCCTCTCCGGTGCGCACGTAACCTGCAGCAAAGCCTGTCATGTTCAGATCAAAGTCCTTTATCACATCCAGGGTGCTGTCAAGCTTCGTCGGGTTTACTACCGAGGAGCCTGCGCCCTGGTAGCGCGGCTTCTGCGCGAAATCTCCGATCACCGCTACCTTCGCGCCTTTTGCGAGCGGCAGCGTATTGTTTTTATTTTTCAGAAGGACAATGCTGCCCTCCGCCGCTTTCTGCGCCATCATGTGATGTGCTTCCACATCAAATATCTTTCCCTTTGCCGCCTGCGTCGCGGGTGCAAGCTGCATGATCACCTTAACGATCTCTTCTACCCGCTCGTTTACCGCGGCTTCCGATATCTTGCCGCTCTTTACCGCCGCGATCAGCTCTTCATCGCTATCGCCGCCGGTGGTCGGCATTTCCAGATGCGAACCGTTCGCCACGCCCTTTACATGGTCGTTTGAGCCGCCCCAGTCAGACACTACAAATCCGTCAAATCCCCACTCATCGACAAGAATATCGCGCAGGAGGTGTTTATTTTCGTTTGCATATTCCCCGTTGATCCGATTGTAAGACGACATGATCGCCTTCGGGTGCGCTTCCTTCACCGCAATTTCAAAACCGGTCAGATAAATTTCGCGCAGGGTCCGTTCATCCACGATCGAATCGCTTGCCATACGGCGAAGCTCCTGGCTGTTTGCCGCAAAGTGCTTCGGACACGCAGAACTGCCGTGAGACTGAATGCCTCTCACATATGCCGCCGCCATCTTCCCTGCCAGATACGGGTCTTCCGAAAAATATTCAAAGTTACGTCCGCACAGAGGGCTTCTCTTAATGTTGAGGCCCGGTCCGAGCAGTACGTTTACTTCCTGGGAAAGCGCTTCCTCTCCAAGTGAGCGCGCCATCTCCTCCGCGAGATTCTCGTCCCAGCTGTTTGCCATCGTCGCCGCCGTCGGGTAACAGGTTGCCGGAACGCTGGCATTTAAGCCAAGCTGGTCTGCAGCTCCCGCCTGCTTACGCACGCCGTGAGGTCCGTCCGCAAGAAAGATCGACGGAAGTCCCACGCGGTTCACACTCCTGGTCTGCCAGAAATCCTTACCGGAAAGCAGATAGCATTTTTCCTCCAGAGTCATATCCTGGACCATTTTTTTGATATCCAACTCTTCACCTTCTTTTCTTTTTTTGGAAAGGGATGCAGCCGGGACTGCGATCCCTTTCCCTGGTTTCATGCCTTATTTTTTGCTGTCCGCATCTGTTTTACTCAACAGACGCTTTTTTCTTTTTCTTTAACAGATAACGAACCAGTACAAGTACTGCGATGCCGACGATGATCACGCCGCCTGCAATATCAACCGTCATAAACAGCTTGTCCATATTTGTCATGCCGCCTACCGGGTTGGTGTCGCCTGCATAGTAGCCGCTGTTTACGATCGTGTACATGATGTTCTTACAGGACTCGCGCATTGCAAGGGTTGCCGTTGCGCTCTCGTCTGTGAACTGGTTGGACGCTGCGCTTGCAAAGCCAAGCATCAGATCGTTGCCGTTGCGTACACAGTGGTCAGAAATCATGTAGCCGTAGGAACCGTCGTAGTCTGTGATCACCATGCCCTCAAAGCCCCACTCACCGCGAAGAACGTTGTTGAGCAGATAGCCATTCGCACAGCTCGGAATCGTTCCGATCCAGTTGAAGGAGGACATGCACGCCTGCGTTGTGCCAGTGAAGCCCTTCACGCAAAGCTCAAACGGTTTCAGATAGATTTCACGGATCGCCTGCTCGGATGCATAGGTCAGCAGGAAGGAGCAGCGGTTCGTTTCCTGATCATTTACTGCAAAGTGCTTGATGTAAGCGTATACGCCCTTTTCCGCCGCACCGTTTACCTGGTTCGCCGCCAGATATCCTGCAAGCACGCCATCCTCGGAATAATATTCGAAGTTACGTCCTGCAAATGCGGAGCGGTGTGTGTTCATAGCCGGACCATACCAGCCATAGTTGTTTGCGTCTGCATATTCCTGTCCCATAGCCTGTCCCACTTCATAAGCAAGCTGCTTGTTCCAGGTCTGCGCAAGCAGAACCTCGGACGGATAAGCGGTACCATAGGAACCGGTAATAAAGTTGCTAAGACCTGCCGGACCGTCACAGTCGGAGGTTGCCACCTTGCCAACGGAATCAATTGCAACTGTCTGCCATCCACCTACGTTGATCATCGTCGCCATATCCTCGAAGGTGAGCTGGTCGAGAAGCTGATCCCATTTTGCGTCGTCATACGGAGCGCCCTTGAGGTCGAACAGTGTCAGACCGTTGTCTGCGCCAAGTGTCGGCATCGCATCGTCTGCGTTGTCATACTTTGTCGGATCATAGGTGCCGAATGCGCTTTCTTCTACAGCCGCACGAGTCTCATCGGACATCACAAACTGTTCTTCCTTAAGCGGCCCGCAAGCCTCGTCGTAGTTTGCAAATTTGTCTGCACGGGAGAGCTGTACGAAATCGCCGCGGGAGTAATCCTCAAACTGATTGGTTGCTGCAACAGCATCGCTTGCGCGTCCTTCTGTGCTGTAGTCGATGTCAGCGTCAACCGTGAAGGTCTCCTCTGCATCTACGGTGTGTGAATCAGAGCGAACAGAAATCACATAATCGCCCTCTTCCAGGATGTAGCCGCCGCCCTGGATCTTGATGCCTTCGGAATCGTAGGAAGCAAGATCTTCCTTCGCGATCTCAAAGGAGAGCGTCTCGGATGCGCCCGGTTCAAGCACGCCGGTCTTTTCAAACTGAACAAGGTTTACGGAAGCCTTTTCAATACCGCCGTTCGTGTAAGGCGGTGTGAAGTAGATTTCTGCAACATCTTTGCCTGCAACGTCGCCGGTGTTGGTTACAACTACATCAAAGGAGATGCTGTCGCCATTGTCCGCAAAGTTTTCGATGGTCTTCTCAAAGGTGGTGAAGCTTAAGCCATAGCCGAACGGATACTGCACATAGTCCTCATATTTTAAGAAGCCTTCTTCTGCTGCCGTCTCGTAGAACTTGTATCCGACATAGATACCCTCTACATAGTTTGCAAATGCGATATTTCCTTCGTAGGAAGCGTCCGCCGCAGCGATCTGCTGCTTCAGATCCTCCACGTTGCTGTAGCTCATGTTGCCGATATTGTTGATATACGGCGCCTGCATCAGATCCTTTACAAAGGTATCCGCCGTCTTACCGGACGGGTTTACGGAACCGTTGATGATCTCGCCAAGCGCTGCGAAGCCGGTGTTGCCTGCGCCCGGAGCCAGAAGAACGGCGCCGATCTGCTCATACTCGTCTACCCAGCCAAGCTCCATGGTGTTGTTTGCATTGATGATCACGATAACGTTGTCAAACTCGGAGCAAACCTTTTCAACAAGCTGTTCCTCGGTTACGGAAAGCTCCAGGTAGGATTCGCCCGGCTCGAAGTCGTCGTAGGAGCCGTTGTTTGTGTAGTAAGCGTTCATGTAGCACCAGTTTGCCGGAGCAACAGAAACCTCAAGACCCGGGTTGTAGGTGCTGTGGATGATAGCGTTCATGTCCATCGGAAGGTCTGCGCCCTCACCGCCGGAACGTCCGATAACGATTACGGCCGTATCGGAGAATTCCTTTGCCTCTGTCATGATATCATCTGTATAAGCGTCCACCGTCGGTTCCGGCAGCGTCCAGTCCTGAGAGGACATCGCAATTGTCGGACGGGTGTCGCGATAATCCGTGTAGAGCTTTGTAAGCGTTTCGTTTGTCGCATAGCCTGCGTCCTGCAGAGACTGCAGAATACCGACTGCGGTGGATGCATCCGAGGAACCGGAGCCTGTTCCGCCAAACAGCGGGTTGGTGGAATCCCATCCAAATACGTTCAGGCTGTTGACATCGGAAGATAACGGAAGCAGCCCGTTGTTCTTTAAGAGAACGGTGCCCTCTTCGCCGATCCTCTTGATCATGTCTTTACTCTGAGCAATCGTTTCTTCCGTGAGATCTGCCTTTGATGCATTCAGAAAACCGGAAACGTTTGTGTACATCGGTCCGTAACAAATTACATTGACCGTAATGAGCAGTGCGGCGAAAAATGCCATCACCGCTTCCCAGCGGATTACGTGTTTGAAGCCCTTTTTTGCTTTGGATGCAAGGATTAATACTACAATCAGTACAACCAGAGCGGCAAGGATAAAGTACACGTACCCCTGTAACTGTGTGAGGTAGGCGAGCAGGTCTGCCTCACTGACTCCCAGGCTGCCGAAAATCGGACCCAGGAGATTTGCCAATAAGTTTACCATCTTTTCTCCTCCTTTTGGTTTTCACGCAGGCGCCCCGGCAGCGCCTTGGTGATTTTGGTAAAAAAATTATAGCATACATCTTGATTTATGGTGCGTTATTTGCACAAATTGCAGATTTTCCTTCATAAATTGTCCTATGCTTTTTTTATTTCCTGTCCTCATATGTCTATTTTGCACAAATTTACCAGGTCGGTTTTGTGCACGATGCATAGATAGCAACTTTGCAGACAGCTCCAGAGATTTGCTGCTTACAGCAACTAAGTATCATTGGCAGATGACACATACCATGATATAATGTGCATATGAATTAATCGAAAGATGGAGGAATAAAATGGACAGACCAATTACAACATTGTTTATGCTAATGTCTGTTGATGGTAAAATCAGCACTGGTGCGTCAGATAATTTAGATGTGGATAAGGACTTTCCTAAAATTACAGGAGTGAAAGAAGGGTTACATCAATATTATGAAATAGAGCAGACAACAGATTTATGGTCACTTAATTCTGGAAGAGTGCAGGCGAAAATCGGTGTCAACGCAGCGGATATGCCAGATAAAACGCCTGTCTCCTTTGCTGTCATTGATAATAAACATTTAACGGAACACGGTATCCGCTATTTTTGTGCTTTATCAAAGCAGTTCGTTCTGATTACATCCAACAAAAATCATCCGGCATTTGAAATGGAAGAGGATAATCTTCATATCATATACCAAAATGAATTATCGCCAGAGGACGCTCTTGCCAGGCTCAAAGCAGACTATGGCTGTGAAAGGATAACGATACAGACCGGTGGTACACTAAACGGACTGTTTCTTCGTGAAAAGCTGATAGATCTTGTTGATATTGTTGTAGCGCCTGTATTAGTCGGCGGGAAAGATACCGCCACTTTAATCGACGGGAAATCCTTACTGTCGGAAAACGAATTATCAAAATTATGCGTGCTGAAATTGCAGGAATGTGTCGTTCTGAAAAATTCCTATCTCAGATTACGCTATGAGGTAATTCACTGACCGCTGTCTGTTTGTAGGGCAGAAATGTAAAGACTGAGTATCGGCAGATACCGCATGGGGAAATACCGTGCGGTCCCGCCAGACTAAAAACGTCCACCGGACGTTTTTGTCGTATGCATGGCAAGAAAATCCGGCAGAGGATAATCCCCTGCCGGACTCTAAAGGAAGAGCACTGCAGGGCTGAGCTCATCCAGCCCCGCAGTCTGATAAAACCTGAGCTATAAACTATGCTTCTGTCTCGGTTTCCGTTTCTGTTTCCGCGTCAGTCTCCGCTTCTGTTTCTGTCTCGGTTTCTGTTTCTGCGTCTGTTTCCGCTTCCGTTTCTTCTTCCGCGTCTGTTACTGCTTCTGTTTCTGTTTCCGCATCTGTTACTGCTTCCGTTTCCGCTTCTGTTTCTTCTTCTGTTACCGTGTCAGTTTCTGCTTCTGTTGCCTCTTCCGCATCTGCTTCCACTGCGCCCTCACCTGCATAAGCTGCCTCATATGCCGCAAAATCAAGGCTCTGGATGGTTGTCAGCGGTTCTGCAGAGTATTTCTCTGTGCGCTCGTCGCTGATCACGCCTGCCCAGTTCATACCAAATGCGAAATCATAGGTGTTGCCTGCTGCGTCTACGTAGCATTCCATGTCGCGCGGAACGTCCTCAAGCTGTGCCTCTACTACTTCCATGGAAGCCGGCTGCTGGAATACCAGAAGACCGTTCGGCTCTGTCTGGCCAAGGATGATCTCAGCAACAACGTCATTGTACTGCTTGTTGTAGCATACCAGGATAGCGTCTGCCAGCGGCTCTACCTCATCCCAAACCATGCCGCGTTCCATCTTCATGGAAACGATCACCGGAATGTCGCCTGCAACAGAATCCGCATACTGGAGTGCTTCCAGATCGCCGTAGTTTGCTGCTGCCGGAGCGGTATTGCCCTTGTAGGAACGGTTTTCCTTCGTGCCGTCTTCCAGGATCTTACCGGAGATGGAAACCTCGCGTGCGGTGTCAGCCGTGTACTCTGCGTACTGCAGGGATGCCGGATACCATTCATCTTCCGTTCCTTCCGGAGCCGGTGCGCCGCCGAATGCACCTGTCATAAGCGCATTGTAGGAAACGCTGTATGCATTGCTCATGCCAACCAGGATATAGTCGCACGCTGCAATTTCTTCCTCAGTTGCACGTGTAAGGTCATCCTTCGTGTAGGTCGCGTTGCCGTTTGCATCCGCCTCGCCGGTCGGATCGCCCAGTGTATCGGTTACGATGTTGAAATACTTGCCGAGAACTTCAAGGTCCATACCCGGTGTCCAGGACGGTGTACCCTGGCTGATACCTGTCATCCAGGTTGCGCTGAAGCCTGTGTTGTATACATACGGTACGTATACGGTCGGTTTTTCTTCGGAAGCTTCCTTCTCGCTGATCACGCCGTCGTTCTTGATCATAACTACAGACTGTCTCTGTGTTTCCAGACCGTACTCGTTTGCGGAATCACTGTAAACGATAGAATCTGCGTATGCGGAATCGCTGTACGGCTGGTCGAACATGCCAAGGTCCATCATTACGATAATGTAGTTGTAAGCCGCATGTCCAACGATCTCATCTGCCTTTTCCTGTCCGTCGCGCTCTACCAGGATGTTGTAAGCTGCTACAGCATTCTCAACATTGCTGTAACCGCCGAGCAGGTTTGCACCTCTCTCCCAGCTTGTAGCGATGCGATCCGGCTCTTCCAGGGATTCTGCACCCCATACGCCTGCGAACTGATATACGCCCCAGTCAGTGATCTTCAGGCTGTCGTAGCCAGCCTCCTCCAGAAGGCCGTACATAAACGGATTGTAAGCGCCTGCCCACTCGCCGCCATACGGGTTGCCGTCTGCATCTACGTTGATCGCATATTCTGTCATGATACCCGATGCGCCTGTCAGTCCCGGCAGGTTGAATACGCCGTCAAAGTAGGTGATCAGGTGTGCCTGCAGGTTGTTGCCCGGGAACGTAGCATAACGTCCTGCATTGCTGTGGTCGTTGCGTCCGCCCTCGGTAGAGCCTGCGCCGCCGTAGTGCTTCGTGAAGCAATATACGGACTCGTCGCCCCATCCAAGGTCTTCGCCGTTTTCATCATAAGTGGACTGCATCGCATTTACATAAGCGGTTGCGATATCCAGTGTAAGCTGCGGATCCTCACCGTAGGTTCCGCCTGCGCGATCCATAACCGGAGATGCGATATCTACCTGCGGTCCAAGGAGCGCGGTAACACCTGCCGCACGGTACTGCTTCGAGGTTTCCTCACCGATCTCAGCCGCCAGCTCCGGATCCATGGTAGATGCCAGGGAAACCGTCTCGATCAGACCGGAAATATTTGCCGGGTCGATAGAGATCATAGCCGGGATACCGTATAAGCAGCTCTCAGCAACTGCCTGGATTTCGTTGGTCCATTTTGCATGTGCGCCGCCGCCCTGGGAAATGTTTCTGGTAACGCCGCCGCGTCCGCCCTGTCTTAAATAGGTTGCGGAGCCGTCTTCATCGGTAAGCGGTTCAGTGGTGAAATCGCCCCAGCCGCCGTGTGTGAGCATTGCCGCCATCTCGGAGCCTTCCATCTGGCTTACCAGATCTTCCGAACGCTCTTCGCTGGTCTTTCTCCAGTCCTCATATACGTCCAGCTCGCCGTCCTGGTCGAGGTCCTTGAATGCGTAGCCGTCTTCTTCGATGATCTTAACGCCGGAATTAGAGGAAAGTCCCAGAGTCTCGCCATCTTCATTCTCGATCTTGATCCAGTTATCATCCGTTACGGTAACGGTATATTTTGCATCGTCACCTGGAACCGGCACGTAAGCTTCCGCTTCCGTTTCAGCCTCGGTCGCTGCTTCCGTAACCGCTTCTGTTTCTGCTTCCGTCTCAGCTTCTGTTTCTGCTTCCGCCTCAGTTACAGCCTCCGTCTCAGCTTCTGTTTCCTCAGCCGCTGCACCGGCATTCTTATACGGATCTGCTGCTGCATCTGCATTCTTATACGGGTCTGCTGCTGCATCTGCATTCTTGTACGGGTCTGCTGCTGCGTCCGCGTTCTTGTACGGGTCCGCTGCTGCGTCCGCGTTCTTGTACGGATCTGCTGCTGCGTCCGCATTCTTGTACGGGTCTGCTGCTGCGTCTGCATTCTTATACGGGTCTGCTGCTGCATCCGCGTTCTTATACGGGTCTGCCGCTGCTGCGTCCGCATTCTTATACGGGTCTGCTGCCGCTGCGTCCGCATTCTTGTACGGGTCTGCCGCTGCATCTGCTGTCTTGTACGGGTCTGCCGCCGCAGTCTCTGCCTCGGTTTCTTCTACTGCCTCGGTCTCAGCAGCTTCTGTTTCTTCCGCCTCGGTCTCAGCAGCTTCTGTTTCTTCCGCCTCGGTCTCAGCCGCCTCGGTTTCTTCCGCTGCCTCAGTCTCCTCTGCCGCAGCAGCCTCTGTTTCCTCTGCCGCCTCGGTTGTCGCAGTTGTCTCCGTCTTCTTGGAACTGGAATCTCCGCAAGCGGTAAGACTCAGAGCCATGGTCGAAGCCAGCAGCAATGATAACACTTTCTTTCTCTTCAAAACCTTTATCCTCCTTTTTCTCTTCCTCGGAACGGAGCGGTGAGCTACTCCTCTCCCTTCCGGTCCGGCATTGCGGAAACCCTTGCACCTTCTCCCGCACGCTGCCGAATATGTGAAAAATATACCACAGATTTTATTTTAGGACACACTCTTTTCACAAACTGTTCTTTTTCTTGCGCAAATTGTCAGCCTTATTCTGTGCTGCAGGTTTTACTTTGTACGAATTGTACAATTTCTATTTTTCATTTTTATACATTGTGCCGGTTTTTCGTTTTAGGGGAGCGGAATCAGGATCATCAGCCGGAACCAGTTTTTTTCCTGGCTCACCGTCAGGGAACCGCCATATTTCTGCGCGCTGTGCTGGATGCTCTTCACGCCGAAGCCGTGATACGCATGATCCTTTTTTGATGTCAGCGGCAGCCCGTCCTTAAACACCGCTTCCTCCTCACAGTAATTTTCAATGCTGATTGTGAGGAACTGCTTCTTCGCCGCCACCGAAAGGTGGATCAGGCGCTTTTCCTTATCCGGAATCTTTAATTCACACTCAATCGCATTGTCAAGTGCGTTTCCGAAAATAGTGCAGATATCCATCACGTCCATAAAATCCAGAAGATGCCCGTCCGCCACGCAGGTGATACCGATCTTATGCTTGTCACAATAAAGGCTTTTTGAGGTGAGCACAGTATCCAGGATATCGTTCCCGGTTTTGTTCTGCGCCTCGTACACCCGGATCTCGCTCTCCATCTCGTCCAGGTAGGCGTTGCGCCTGTCCGCATTGCTCTCCGCGCGCAGCACGGCGATCTGATGCTTCAGATCGTGATATTTGCGGTTTACAAGGTCAATGCTCTCTCTGGACATCTTGTACTGCATGAGCTGGTTCTGCAGCATATCCTCCATGGTGTCGCGCTCATAGCGCAGATGAAATTCGTTCAGAAGCGCATGGTAGGCGTACAAAATAAAAAAGCCCGCCAGATCCACCCAGGTGCGGATATTAAAAATCTCCGTCTCGATACTGCTGCTGAACGGGGTGTTTTCGTACAAAAAGCTTAGGTTACTCATAAAAAACGCAAGCGCGCCGATCATCGCGGCTGATAGCAGCTCGCGCGTGGAAACCTGCAGCATATCGCCGTCCACAAGCGCCCGCCGCTCCAGCCTGTAGGCAATGTAGAAAACAATTCCATAGATCACAGTGACATAGAGCAGGCGCACATAAAATACGTCGTTCGGTCTGCCGTGTACCATATAAAAATAAAGCTGCCACTCCAGGGATGCCGCAAGCTCCGCGAGCAGGAAAGCGCGCACCGAATTGTACATCGCATTTTTCAGCGACATTTCACAGCAGAGCATGATCAGACCGCCCATCGATGCCACCGCCACAAGCATCCCCGGTACCCAGAGGATTTCCGGCAGCATCCCGTCAGCAAGCTGTATCAGCATCTGAACCGCCAGCCCTCCGACAAGGATTCCTGCTGTGCCTGCCGCGGAATAACGCTTTTTCAGGATCAGAACATAGACAAGACACGCTATCCACTCTGCAATTGCGGTATAATAGCGCGGAACATTCGGGATTACCGGTTCGAATATCATAGCAGCACCTCATTCATATAGGCGGCAAGCGTCTCCTGGAAAATTTTCTTGCGCGGACGGCTGACTGCAAGCGCATCGCCCCCTACCATTACGCATCCGTTCTGAATGCTGTCCACATGCTCCAGGTTCACAAGATACCCCTTATTGCACTGGCAGAAGTGGAACGGCTCCAGCTTTTCGCCCATCTCCTTCATGGTGCCGGACGTCTCATGCGTGCCATCCTTCGCGTGGACGATCAGCGAATGCCCCTGGCTTTCTATATAGTAGATATCCTCCGTTGCGATCCGCTTGGAGCCGCCCTTTAAGCGGATCACCAGATAATGCTTCTCCTTTTTCCGCAGACGGCTCACCGCCCGATCCAGGCGCTGTGAAAAGGCAAAATAAGAAACCGGCTTTAAAACATAGTCCAGCGCGTTCACCGCATACCCGCGGATCGCATACTGCGGCATATTTGTGATAAATATAATCGCAACCTCCTCGTCAAGCTCGCGGATCCGCTCCGAAGCCGTCATACCGTCCATAAATCGCATCTCAATATCCATCAGGATAATATCGTAAACTGCCTGGTAGTTCGTCACGATATCCTCCCCGTCCTCAAAGCAGGTGAGCTGGATCGCCTCACCGCTCTCCTGTTCAAATTTCCGGATATAAGCTGTCAGCTCCTGCCTGCATGTTTTATTGTCCTCCACAATCGCAATCCGTATCATCTTCTCTTTCCTCTCTCCGTCCCCGACGCCGGTCATCCAGCCGCATATTCTACAATTCCTTTCTGCCTCTTCATGCTGTCCAAAATCCTCACATGGTCGTGAGCTTTCCTGGCATTTCAGGATGCATTTATACTCCGCCCAGAATATCCGCGAGCCGCGCAAACTGCCCCAGCGTCAGCGTCTCGCCGCGCCCCCCCGCCGGCACGCCAAGCGCCGCGATCGCCGCCGCAATCTCTTCTTTGGTAAAATCCAGCTCCGGCGCGTTACTAAGCCCGTTCGCCAGCGTCTTTCTTCTCTGGTTGAACGACGCCCGGATGATCCGGAACATCAGCTTCTCGTGCGCCGTTTTTACCGGCGGCTCTTCATGCGTCGTCAGCCGGATGACCGCGCTTCCCACCTTCGGGCGCGGAATAAAGCAGTTCGGCGGCACATTCGCCGCAATGTACGGATCGCAGTAATACTGCACCGCCAGCGACAGCGCCCCGTAGTCCTTGCTGCCCGGCTGCGCCTGCATCCGCTGCGCCACCTCCTTCTGCACCATCACCGTGATGCTCTTCACCGGCACGTGCTGCTCCAAAAGCCCCATGATGATCGGCGTCGTAATATAATAAGGAAGGTTTGCCACCACCTTGATCGGCTTCCCGCCGTTCTTTTCCTCCACAAGCGCCGCAATATCCACCTTCAGAATATCCTCGTTTAAAATTTCCACATTCCCGTACCCGGCAAGCGTGTCCTGCAGGATTGGGATCAGCATTTTGTCGATCTCCACGGCAAGTACCTTTCCCGCTGCCTCGGAGAGATACTGCGTCATCGTGCCGATGCCCGGTCCGATTTCCAGCACGAAATCCTCCTTCGTGATATCGGCAGCCGCAATGATTTTATTTAATACATGCCCGTCGATCAGAAAATTCTGTCCGAATTTTTTCTGAAAGGCAAATTCATATTTCTGAATGACCTCAATCGTTTTCTGAGGATTTGAAAGTTTTTCCATAATGCTCCTTTACAGCCGGTATAATTTTTGCGCATTTTCCCAGGTCGCCTGCTCGACCTCCGCTGGCGTCACGCCCTTTATTTGGGCAATTTCTTCTATTACATAAGGGATGTACAGCGAGCAGTTGCGCTTGCCGCGGTACGGAACCGGCGCCAGATACGGGCAGTCTGTCTCCGTCACGATCCGCTCCAGCGGAATGTCCGCCGCCACCTCTTTGAGCACCCTGGCGTTTTTAAAGGTCACGACGCCGCCGATACCGATGTAATATCCCAGCTTTACATACTCGCGCGCCATCTCCACCGAACCGGAATAGCAGTGGATCACGCCTCCCGCAAAACCGGGCTTTGCGGCGTGCACCTCTTTCATGCAGTCGAAGGTATCCTTTGCCGCATCGCGGCTGTGTACGATGATCGGCTTCTCCATTTCCAGCGCAAGCTCCATCTGCGCGGCGAACCATTTTTTCTGTATCTCGTGTGATTCCTTATCCCAGTAATAATCAAGTCCGATCTCGCCGACCGCCACCGCCTTCGGATGCGCCAGCATCTCACGCAGGCGCTGCATTTTTTCCTCATCCATCTCGCCCGCGTGATCCGGATGAATACCGATCGCCCCGTATACAAAATCGTATTTCTGCATCAGACGCCAGGATTCCTCCGCTCCGCGCATACTCGCGCCCACGTTCACCACCGCCCCGATGCCCTGCCCCGGCAAACCTTCCAGCAGCGTCTCCCGGTCAATATCAAACGCCTCGTCATCATAATGTGCATGTGTATCGAAAATCATTTTCCTTCTCCTTCATTTCAAAACCATGGGACGAGCCCTTTAAATATTTGTGACTACTCAGCCATGCGGCAAGTACCAGAAACGTCTGCTTACATGCAAGCATGACGCATCCGCTTCCGGCATTTACCGTATTACTGAATAGTTACAAATATTCTACCATAGACGCTGCCCTTCTGAAAAGCATCTTTCCTTTTTTTTAAAAATAATATATACTTTGTATTGACTTTCCCCCTTGTGGAAGGTGTAGGATTTGAACAGGAGGTGGGGATTTGAAGATTCAGCAGGTAGAGGAACTGGTGGGAATCACCAAAAAGAACATCCGTTTTTATGAGCATGAAGGGCTGCTGTCCCCGAAGCGCAGCGAAAACGGCTACCGCGATTATACACAGAAGGATGTGGAAACACTGAAAAAGATCAGGCTGCTAAGGAGCCTGTCGTTTCCTATCGAGGAAATACGGCGGCTGCAGGCAGGCGCGCTCACCATGGAGGACGGTGCGCGCCGTCAGATCATCGTGCTGGAGCGCGAGCAGGCGTCCCTGGAAAAAGCGCAGTGTCTCTGCCGGGAAATGCAGGAGCACGGCGAGACGCTTGATACGCTGGACGCCGATCTGTATCTGGAAAAAATGAAACATATGGAAAAGGAGGGGGCTGTCTTTATGGATGTCAAAAAGCATGATCACCGTAAAGCTTACATCGCGCCCGTGGCTGCTTCCGTTATTGTTGTTCTCTTTATCGGAATCATTCTGTTTGCCATGATCGCAGAATCCATGAGGGAACATTTGTCCACAGGCGAATTTTTGCTGATCGCGGCAGTGACGGCATTGCTGCTCGCCATTGTCATCGGCATACTGCTGGCGCTCTGGCAGCGCATCAAACAGATTAAAGGAGGAGAAGAGGATGCTGCTTCTAAATATTGATTATATTCCCGGAAAGGAAATCGCCGAGGCGCTCGGCATTGCAAAAGGAAGCGTCGTCATGTCCAAACACCTTGGGAAGGATTTTATGGCGGGCATGAAAACCATCGTCGGCGGCGAAATTGAAAGCTACACAGAAATGCTGGACGGAGCGCGGAAAATCGCCATGAAACGGATGGTGGAGGACGCGGAGGGCATGGGAGCCGACGCCGTCATCAACATCCGCTACGCTTCCTCCTCCGTTATGCAGGGCGCCGCCGAGGTGACCGCCTACGGAACCGCGGTGCGCGTAAAGGACTGACGCTGCTTTACAGAAACCTACACAGAGCGCAGCACTTCACAGCACAGCGCATCGCATCGCATGGAACCCGGCTCATTGCCCGCGGAAGTGAGGCACTGCGCAGCTGATCATACTTACTCACAAGGAGATTCATCATGATTACTCTTACAAACGTTTCCAAGACCTACGGAAACAGCAACATAAAAGCCGTGGACTCCCAGACATGGGAGGTCCCGGACGGCAAGATTACCGGCTTTATCGGACCGAACGGCGCCGGAAAATCGACCACATTGAAAATGATCACCGGCATTGTGACGCCGGATGATGGAAGCATTGAAATTAACGGACACGATATCGTGAAGGATCCGATCGCGGCAAAAAAACAGTTCGGCTTCGTCTCGGATTCGCCGGATAAGTTTCTCCGGCTGAAGGGCATCGAGTATCTGCGCTTCTGCGCGGATGTCTATGAGGTTCCGGAGGCGCAGCGCAGAGAGCGGATTGATATGTTCGCCAGCCGCTTCGGTCTCACGGACGCCCTCTCCAGCCGGATTATGAGCTACTCGCACGGTATGCGCCAGAAGCTGATGGTCATCGGCGCGCTTCTGCACAACCCGTCCGTCTGGATTCTGGATGAGCCGCTGACAGGACTTGACCCAGGCTCTTCCTTCGCGCTGAAGGAAATGATGCGCGAGCACGCTGCTGCCGGAAATTCTGTGCTTTTCTCCACGCATATTCTGGAAATCGCCGAACGGCTCTGCGATTATGTGGCGATTATCAATCACGGACGCATCGTGTTCCGGGGCACGCTGGAACAGCTCCGCGCCCGTTATTCCGGCGAAATGTCGCTGGAAAATATTTTCCTGGAGATGACCAGTCATGCGTAAAGAATTATTACTCACAAAAATCCTGTTAAAATGCGGAATGGGCAGTATGCTGCCCGCAGGAAAAAAGAAGCGGCAGATAATCGGACAGTGGGCGCTCTATCTGCTGATTGCCGTCTGCATCGTGCCGCTGCTGGTTCTGCTTTACCAGTTTGGCAGAGCCATGTATCAGACGCTGTCTCCGCTGCGCCTGGAGTACCTTGCCTATGACATCACGCTCCTGCTGCTCTCCCTTACCACGCTGATCTTGTCGCTGCCCTTTGCGATGTCCGTTTTATTTCTGGCAAAGGATATTGAATATCTTCTGCCGATGCCGCTTTCCCCGTGGCAGATTGCGGGGGCAAAGCTCTGTACGGTGCTGCTGTACGAATATATCACCACCGCGGCTGTCGGAATCCCCATGCTTGCCGGAATCGGAACGGCGGCGCATCACGGCATTGCATATTTTCTTTTTGCTGCGCTCGTGCTGCTCGCACTCCCCATACTGCCGGTGATTTACGGATGCCTCCTCGGCGTTCTGATTCTGCCGCTCACCACAAAGCTGCGCCGCAAAGAGGCAGTCACAACGCTTTTTTCCATCCTGATTATCCTGCTCGCCAGCGGCGCAGGACTTCTCTTCAGTTACTTTGGCGAGACGCTGGGCAGTCTGGATATCGCCGCCATTATCACCGGAAATAAGCAACTGCTCATCCAGGCGGAATACATCTTCCCGAATCTGCTGCTTGCCGGAAGGGCACTGAAAAGCACAGACCCGGCAATGCTGCTTCTCTACGTGCTGACTGCCGCGGCGGCAATCCTTGTTTTCCTGCTGGCAGGAAACCGGTTTTATCTGAAAGCGGTATCCGGCATGAACGAAGTTTCCCAGAAACGCGAAAAGCTCTCCGCTGCAGAGGAGATGCGCGCGCTGAAGACTTCGGGCATTGTAAAGAGCTGCGCGCTCCGGGAGTGGAAGCTGCTGGTGCGCACGCCCGTGTATTTTCTGAACTGTGTGCTTTCCGCCTTTCTTGTGCCGGTCATCCTTCTGGTAGCGCTCATCGTTCCCCTGCTTGGGAACATGGAAGAGCTGCAGAAGTTCCTGCCTCAGGTGTCGCAGCTTTTTCAGATGTTCGGCACAGACCAGCTCTCCGGTGTGCTTATGCTAACTGTTTTCGCCCTCACGACGCTGTTCTGCACAATGAATCTGTCGGCTGCCACCTGCATTTCCCGCGAGGGAAGCAATTTTATCGAAATGAAATACATCCCGGTTCCCTATAAAAAGCAGCTCCAGGGAAAAATGCTCTGCGCCGTCAGCCTCAGCTTCGCGGCTACGCTGCCCTACACGTTTTTGCTTGTATTTGCAGGGGCGGCAATCTTAAAGACCCCGGTGTGGCTGCTCCTCCCGGCGCTTGCCATCAATGTTTTTACGGTATTTACCGTCAGCTATTTCCAGTTGCTCGGCGATCTCTGGAAGCCAAAGCTCTCCTGGACCAGCGAGCAGGCCGCCGTCAAACAGAATTTCATCGCCATGCTCACCATGCTCGGCTCATTTTTGGTCTGCCTGCTGCTCGGACTTGGCTGCATCGGGCTTTATCTGCTGCGGATTCCCGTCTACGGAATCCTCGCCGCAGGAATCATAGTCCTTGGCATACTTGCCTTCGGACTGCGCGCCTTCGCTTTCCGCTACGGAGAGCGGGCACTGGCAAAACTGTAATCAAATACTATTCCCCGCAATAAGCTGCGTGATATCAGACCTGTACCGCAGCAGAACTGCGGGAATTTTCTCTCCGCTTATCTCCGGTCGGTACTAAACGTGTACCCTATGCAACCGACCTTTTAAAAGTGTAAAAATCAGTCACGCAGACATATCTCCCTCAGGTCGTTTTCATCTCCCGTTTCACACTTTCCAGCTCCCCGGACGTCATTTCAACAAGTCTGAGAATCTCCTCCTCCGGATATCTTCCCTCCAGCATGGCCCGCGCCATTCTTCTTTTCTCCTCCTGTCTGCCACGCCGTATCCCGCGCTTCATTCCGCTTTTTCTGCCATTTTCATATACAGCTTCCGAAAGATTACACATCAGATTTATCTCCCTTCTCATATCTGCGTCCATTTTTATATGAAATTTTTCTCGCAGCAGACGCTCTTTTTCTTTATAGGATTTCTTCCCGGACAGCAGGACATTCAGCATTTCCAGAAATACACTGTCTGTCTTCAGTTTTTCATTCAGTGTCACAGTACAGAACGTTATTTTGGAATAGGCGCCCGGCTTATCCGGCTGCCAGCCCGCCACATCCCGCTTCGCAATAGAATACTCCGTCAGCGCATTTCCAATATAGCGGGGCGCGTTCATACAGAGCCAGATAGAGCAGACTTTTTTTATCCCATTATAATTCGGTATGGAAAATTCCGTACCAAGCTGTTCAGAAATCATACGCGACGCATAAAAAATCCCCCGTGTTACAATTTCATAGCCGCAGTAAAAGGACCTCTGCGCCTCTACATTGATAAGCATGCGTAGCCTTTTTCGTTTCTCCGGTACATACACAAAGAAACGGATATCATAATAAACCTCACCCTCTTCCGGTTCTTTACTCTCATTTTTGCTTCCCGAAATCCGCTCCGCCGCACTGCCTCCCGGATTTACCCGCACCGAAGAAATCTCCGGCTCCGCTTCAATACAACCGACAATTTTCTCTACGGAATATTCCCGGAATTCTTCCATCGTATACTTTAAAATCCATGCCAGAATTATTTTATGGCTCAATACCTTCTTGCACTGTGCATCATACTGCACTTTGGATCCCGCAAGAAACAATGTTCTTGCCAGCTCGTTTTTCATAATCCTCCATTCCGGTGCGCGGAGGGTCCGGATGCATCACAACCAGACATTCCTGGTACCCGCCGCATTTCCTGTTGTATTCATTACTGAAATTTTGGCGAGACGCCAGATTTTCTGAAATGTGAAATCATTATAGCATATCATTTTTTACATGTCAATATTTAAAAATATTTTTATAATATCTCTTACTATTTATAATATTCTCGGTCATGCAACAAATATCAGAAACAAATGTGTCATGCCTTCGACGGGAAGCCAGTCCTTTAAAGCATGTAAGCAGATATTTCTGATATTTAACATATGGCGTTTAGACAGAGGTCACAGACAGGAGCTGTCACTGGCAGCCTCTTTCAAATGCATGGCAACAAAAGAGCCAGCCCGGACGACGTGAATCATCCGGGTTGGCTGTGTCTGTTCTCATATTATAACCGGGCATCTGCCCTGTGCTGTAAGCGTTCTGACAGGATAGTCAGGGTATCTGCCCCATGCTGCAGATGTTCTGGTATCATCACCGGGTGCATCTGCCTTCTGCTGTCCGCGCCTTAGTTCAGCAGCGCGCTCTCCAGGTCAGAAAGCATAACATCGAATGCTGTCACGCCGCCCTCTGCGGTGTACCACACTGCCGGGTGCTCCAGAATGACAAGATTGCCGTTTTTGTATGCGTCTGTGCCCATTACCAGCTCATTTTCCATGATTTCCTGTGCGAGCTGCGCGCCGTTTGTGCCGATAGCCGCATCGCGGTCCATTACGAAGATGTAATCCGGATTCAGCGATACGATCAGCTCGAAGGACGCCTCATTTCCGTGCGCGGATTCCGCTGCGCCGCCATTTCCCGGGGCAGCCGCCTCTGTAACCGCTTCGGTTGTGCCTTCCTGTGCCTCTGTTTCCGCTTCGGTTGCATTCTCCTGCACCTCTGTCGCTGCTTCCGTTGTACCTTCCTGTGCCTCGCCTGCTGCTTCCGCTGCACCTTCCTGCGCACCGGCATTTTCTCTGCCGCCGCCCTGTCCGCCGTTGCCGCCGCGTCCGCCGCCGCTGGATTCCGCAACGTCAGCGCAAAGGTTCTCAAAGCCGACCTCCACGCCGATAAGAGAGCAGCGTCCGCCGTTGCCGATTACATTAAAGCTGCCGCTGGTGCACATACCGATTACCGCGGTCTTTCCTTCCGCAAATTCATGCAGCGTAGCAATGCGCTCGTCAAATCCGGCAAATTTTTCTTCTATCTCAGCTTCCTTTCCGAAGATGGAGGCGATGGTCTGCGCATTCTGACGGGTGCTCTCCAGAAGTCCAATTTCTGTGTCGGTAGACAGATAAACGACCGGGGCAATCTCACTGAGTGCATCGTAGCTTGCCGACAGACGTCCGCCGATGAAAATGATATCCGGCTCGCACGCCATGACCGCTTCCAGGTCCGCCTCTTTAATCGTGCCGAGATTTACGATTTCTTCGTTTTCCATATAGCTCTGCAGATAATCCAGAGAGGTGGAGGCAGAGCCGACCACGCGGTCTCCCAGGTCCAGGTTATCCAGGATATCCAGCGCCGCCATATCCAGAATCGCGATGCGCTCCGGGTCATAGGGAACCGCCATCTCTGTTTTTTCACCTGCTCCGTTAAGGCAGGTAATCTCCACGGTCTCCGCCGAAGCGTCCGCCGCCTGGCAGCACGCCGCCGCACCAAATGCCATCATTGCTGTCATAAGAATCGAAACTGCTTTTTTCATATCGTTTTGCTCCTCCTTAAATTTTAATAGTAAATGGAAAGAGGCTTTCCCTCAATCTCCATGATTTCAAAGTCTACATCGTAGATACGGGATAAGGTCTCTTTCGTCATCACCTCCTGCACCGTCCCGAATTTTGCGATTTTTCCATCTTTAAATGCACAGATGTAGTCTGAATAAAATGCCGCGTAATTAATTTCATGCAGCACTAAAATCACCGTCTTGCCCAGCTCATCGCAAAGGCGACGGACAATTTTCATCATATTGGTGGCGTGGTAAATGTCCAGATTATTCGTCGGCTCGTCCAGAAGCACATACTCCGTATCCTGGGCAATGACCATCGCAATGTAAGCGCGCTGTCTCTGCCCGCCGGAGAGCTCGTCGATAAACCGGTCGCGGAAGCTATCCAGCTCCATATAGCGGATCGCCTGGTCGACAATACGCTCATCCTCCGGCGTAAGCCGCCCTCCGCAGTAGGGGAAGCGCCCGAACGCCACCAGCTCCTCCACTGTAAGCTTCATCTGGATATTGTTGCTCTGCGTAAGAATCGCCAGCCGCTTTGCCAGCTCCTTACTCTTCCATTTAGAAATGTCGGCGCCCTCAAATTCCACCTCGCCGCCGTCCCGCGCAATCAGACGCGAAATCACGCCCATCACCGTCGATTTTCCGGCGCCGTTCGGACCAATCAGGGACAGCACCTTCCCTTTGGGAATCTCGAAGCTTACCCCCTGCACGACTTCCTTTCCGTCGTATTTCTTTGTCAGTTTATCAATAATCATTCTTCAGAACCTCCTGTTCTTCAGCAGCAGATAAAGGAAATAAATGCCGCCGCCCACGGAAATAAACACGCTGATGGGAACGGAATACACATACACCCGCTCCACGATGCACTGCCCGCCGATCAGCACAATCATGCCAAAAAGCGCCGAGCCGAGAATCAGCTGCGAATGCCGGTATGTGTGCAGAAGCTGCCGGGACAGATTGGCAATGATCAGTCCCAGAAAGGAAATCGGTCCCACCATCGCCGTCGCCACCGCAATGCAGATGGTGACACCCAGGAGCAGCCGCCGGATGCTCCTGTCGTAGTCTACGCCGAGATTTATCGCCTGATCCTTCCCCAGCGTCAGCACATCCAGCAGCGCCAGGTCTTTGCGCAGTACAAAAATCAGCGCGGCGAGTATAACCACCGACAAAACGATAATCTCTGAATTTATGTTGTTGAAGCTTGCCACCAGGGTGGCGAGCAGCGTGTCGTACTCATTCGGGTCCATAATGCGCGTCAGTGTCGACTGGATGCTGGAGAAAAAGGACGACAGCACCGTACCGATCAGCAGCACATAAAGCACATTATGATTCGTCTTCTTAAACAGATAGCTGTAAATAAATGTCGCGATAATGCCCATCAGCAGCACGTCCATTGCAAACGCGGCGTTTGCATTCACCGCGAAAATGCTTGCGGAGCCGGCAAAGAAGTACACCGCCGTGTGAATCAGCGTGTAAAGCGAATTCATGCCGAGCAGGCAGGGCGTCACAATCGTATTGTTGATAATCGACTGAAATACGATGGATGCGCCGCCGATGGCAAACGCCGTGATCAGCATAACGATCAGCTTCGGAATGCGGATTTTCATGGAATACTGAAACAGCTTCGGATTATGAAAGTTTACGGCAACAAACAGGTACGCCGCCGAGCACAGCAGCACCAGCACCGCCATGATAATCAGCTTATTTTTATTTGAGAGACGTCTGGTTTTCATCACGCGTTCCCTCCTGTTCCATTCTGCGCCGCGCCTTTTCCGGTTTTTTTCGTAAAATCAAAGCGCACAGCCTTTCTGCCGTGCTTCAGGCGATACAGCAGCAGCCCGATAAACAAAATACTGCCGAGAATACCGACAATCAGCTCGATCGGCAGCTCGTAGGGGGCAATCACCACACGCCCGATCATATCGCAGACCAGCACGAAAATGGCTCCGAACAGCGCCGTGTCCACCAGCGTTCCGCGGATTTTGTCCCCCTTAAACATGGCGACAACGTTGGGAACGATCAGCCCGATATAGGAAATCGAACCGACAACCACAACCACAGATGCCGTTATCATGGCGGCAATGCTCAGCCCCATAAAAAGAACCAGGTTGTAGGGAACGCCAAGATTCTTTGAAAAATCCTTTCCCATACCAACAATGTTGAAATGGTTTGCAAAGATAAACGCCAGTATTACCAGCGGCACAACCAGATAAACAATCTCATAGCGTCCCCGCAGAACCAGTGAAAAATGCCCCACCAGCCAGGATGACAGCGCCTGTGTCATCTCATATTTGTACGCCAGATAATTGGTAATTCCATTAATGACATTGCCAAACATAATGCCAACCAACGGTACCATGACTACATCCTTAAACTGGATGCTCTGGATAAACCAGACAAAGATCCAGGTGCCGAGGATAGCGAACACAAATGCAAAAATCGCTCTTCCCCACAGCGTGGACTGCGGCATAAATAAAAGCGCCAGCAAAATCCCGAACTGTGCCGAAGAAATCGTAGCTCCGGTGGTCGGGGAAACAAATTTGTTCATGCAGAGCTGCTGCATGATCAGTCCCGCCACACTCATACCGACACCGGTACAGAGAATCGCCAGCAGGCGCGGCAGTCTGGAGATCAAAAACACCTCCCACTGCTTTGCATCTCCACCTATAAGACCGGCCGGGTCCACGTCCAGCCCCCCGATAAACAGCGATATAAATGATAATATCAGCAACGCTGCTGCTAATATAATTGTAAGACGATATTTTTTGATAAAAATCCCCCCATCGTTAGTCTATGCTAACTTTTGTCGTAAAAAAAAGAATATCGCCGGCACTTTTTCCGTGACCCACAGTACCTGCCACCGGCAGCTCCCTTCGGATGCAGGACAACTAAAAAACGTCCACTGGACATCTTTGTCGTATGCATGGCAACAGAAAATGCGCTCTGTGCTTATTCACAGAGCGCATTATAACAAAAGCTCTTCCGCTGTTTCCACTCCAAACGGTTCTTTCAATGCTCCAAAAAGATACTTTTCCGGCATTCGGTCGGAGAAACTCCCATCACCTCCCGGAATGCCCGCGAAAATTTGCTGCTGTTGTCATACCCAAAAGCTGATGCAATTTCTGCAACCGACATGTCTGTTGTTTTTAAACAGTGCGCCGCCGAGCGCATTTTGTAAGCACGGATATATGCCTGGATGGATTCTCCGTAAACACTGTAAAAACACTTCTTTAACTGCGCAGGAGAAACATAAAACTGCGCCGCAAGCTGTTCGATCGTCACTTTTCTATCCATATGATCGTTGATATAACGGCACACATCCTTCGCAAGCTCCACCTGGGATTTCCGGCATGAGCGCTGCCCCGACTGTGAAAGCGCAGGATCAAGGCTGCTCAGAAACAAAAACAGCTCCAGCACCTTCACCTTTAAATAGCCCTTGCGGATATCATCGGGAACCGTGTAAAGCTCGGAGAAAATATGCTCCAGACGCGCAGTGGAGCGCATGATAAAATAGCGGTTTTCCCCGCAAAATTTCTCCAGAAGCGCAGCGGGCTTCACCCGCACATCCGCCAGAAAGCAGGAAAGACAGCGCGGAGTCAGCGCCGGATCGACGATCACAGAAACGCCGTGGTAGTGTCCCGTAGGACAATACACGGCGGTGCCGCTGCCCGCGCTTTTGCAGACCGCCATATCACCCTTGGCCAGATAAAAGAACTGATCTCCGGCGTCATATTCAAACCGCCCCTCCCGGCAGTGTGTGATTTCCAGCACGCCTGCCGGGTAAGAGGGCGGATAGGTGTATGTCTGTATGTGCGCATCCTTATAACACAGCCATATCCCCGGAAATACGGGCTATTCTGTGATCGTCAGCTCGCCTTCCTCATTCTCCACCCGGTAAGCAATACTATCTTCATTTTCAAAAAGGAGTCTGGCATCCTGATCGCAGGTGCCTTCGCATAAATTCTTCTTCATGCAGGTCATAATAACATTACATTTCTTTTTTGTCAATTTGTGCCGTCATGATGCTGCAGACACAACCAGTTACGCGTTACTGCTCAGGCCAGGACTTTGCATTCACTGCAAAGTCCGTAAGAAAGTGATACAGGTGTGAGCAAATCCCATTCGCGGAGCGAATTTTAAATGGATTTGCGAATGTTACTGTGAACGATGTGAACAGTAACAATTACGCGGTACTGTTCACTCTGTTCGCAGTAACAATTACCTGCCGCCTTTTCTCCGACATGCATTTTGCTCAGATCCCTTCATAGAAATCATGGAGACGAACTGTATAATCCTTATAACGTTTCAGGTATTTCTGATATTTTCTCCCCGTTTCCGGTTCCGGCTGATATTCCAGCTCTGTTTTCACATATTTTTTTGCCGTCTCCTTTAGATTTTCAAATATTCCGATCGCATTACCCGCCAGCATTGCCGCTCCCCACATAGCAACATCAGAGCGGTTCAAGGTAACGTACCGCATATTCTGCACATCTGCACACATCTGCGTCCAGACCGGGGACTTCGCTCCTCCTCCGATTATTTTAATAGCATCCATCGGATATTCCGGATAGAGATCTTTTACTCTGTCAAGCGCAAGCGTAAAATCATAAGTAAAGCTTTCCAGCAGCGCTTTATAAAAATATTCCGAGGTATGGCTCCAGTCGTACCCCATCCACATCCCTTTCAGCGCTCCATCCAGCGGCATAGAAGACCCTCCCAGCAATCCTATGGCCATAAGCCCATTGCATCCCGGCGGGATCGTTTTTATCCTTTCCTCCATACTGGCGAAGCATTCCCCTGCACTTTCCTGTTTTCCCACTTCAAAAGTATCCATAAACCAGTCCAGAGTGATACCGGAACCCGCCACAAAATGCGTCGCGTAAAAATCTCCGGGCACAGCAGAAGGAATGACATCCAGCCGTTTCTCCTCCAGATCCGGACGATACTCCGGAACACAGCAGCTTATCTCTCCATAAGAAGACGCTTCAAAAATTGTATCTCCATATTCCACGATCGCCGCTCCGAGACATCCCGCCACCTTATCTCCCGCACCGGATACCAATGGTATTCCCGCCGGAAGTCCTGTGATCTTCGCCATCTCCGGATTCAGATGCGCACAGATATGATTGGAGTTCACGATCTTTGGGAGTTTCTTCCGGTCTATGCCCACTGCATTACAGATCTTTTCCGACCAGCAGTCATGCCGCACATCGGCCAGTCCCGTCCACTGCGTATAAGAACGGTCTATCACTGCTTCTTCTACCGGAATATCCCCCAGTTTTCCGATAACATAACCGCTTATCATCAGATACTTCCGGATTTTTTCATTTTCCCCTGGAAATTCATCCCGGAACCATTCAAATTTGGGCGCCATCTGCGGAAAATTCGTTCCGCCGATACACAGAAAATCTTCCTTCAGCCTTTCCATCTGTTTCATTGCCCAGGGCATATAACGGCTGTCCAGCGAGCAGGACCAGGTAGTAATGTCCTCCCACTTTTCATCGACTCCCATAAATCCGGACATCTGTCCGGTAAATGCCATCGCTGCCACGTCCCGTTTTCTCTCCCCCAGCGCCGCCGAAATTTTACTGAGACAGCGGATCACAGAATCAAGCAGCTCCTGCCCTTTCTGGATGAACACCCCGGGTTCCGGACGATAGTCCTTCACCGGCTCTGTTTCCAAAGCAATACATGTACTTTGTACATCATATGCACCGGCTTTGATAAAGCTGGTACCTAAATCTACTGCTAATAAAATTGCTTTCTCCATAAGTACCTCCCTTGTCTGAAAGCATATGTTCCATACAGATGCAGACAATTTCGCAGTTTATGGATGGATCACTACTTTCATTGTGTTTTCATCTCTTATAGATACAAATCCCTCTTCTACATTATCCAGTGTTACGATCTTTTCTATATATTTTTTTGCATCCAGTTTATGGTGCAGCATCATATCCATAATCACCTTCATATATGCCGCCGTTGTCGCATGGACGCCGAAGATCTGCAGTTCTTTATAATGTATCGCATTAGAGTCAAGGTAGCCCTTTCCATCCACAGGGAGCCCGCCAAAAAGTGAGATCCGGCCGCATTTTGCAGCTATGATCTGCGCTTCTGTGTGGACCGAAGGAACGGAGGTTGCGGTAATGACCACATCCGCACCGCGTCCGCCTGTTTTTTCCCTCACCACTTCTACTGTATTCTGCGTGAGTGGATTGATCCACTGAACTCCCGGGACTTTTTCCAAAGCAATCTTTCCTCTTTTTTCCACCGGTTCTACCACAAATACCTGTGCGGCCCCTTTCGCAAATGCAAGCTCCGCATGTATGCAGCCAATCATTCCGCTTCCATAAATCACTACCGTATCGCCTTCGTGTATATTCAGGTAAGCCTGTCCATTATACGCGCACGCAGCCGGTTCGATCAAAGTCGCATCATCGTAAGAGATCTCATCCGGCAAATGTATGAGATTTCCGTTTTTTACCGCTTTTGCCGGAATTTCTATCAGGGATGTAAACACACCGTCATACTGAAAACCAATCGTTTCCAGAGAATCACACATATTGGTATGTCCGTTTTTGCAGTAATAACACTCCCCGCATCCGATTGCCGGCGCGATCGTTACCCTGTCGCCCTTTTCGAATCCATACTTCTTCAATTCCTCTCCAACATAGAGGATCTTTCCCGCAAATTCATGTCCCATAATTCTGGGAGGATCGATTTTCTGATTTCCTTTCAGAAAAGTGCGCATGTCCGTTCCGCAAATCGAAGCAGAACAGATTTTTGCGATGATATTATCCTTCTTTTCTGCCGGTTCTGGTCTTTCTGCAACCACCAGTTCTCTTTTCTCATTCATGATATAGGCTTTCATATTGCCACCTCGTTTCGTATACTCTGCCTATCCTTCTGTAATTGCAATGCCAGCGCTGGTGCCAAGCCTCGATGCCCCGGCTTCTATCATTTTTTCTGCATCCGCTCTCGTCCGGATTCCGCCCGACGCCTTTACTTTAAGCTCCGGTCTTACCGTTTTAAACATAAGTGCAACATCTTCCGCCGTAGCCCCGCCTGTCGAAAATCCGGTTGATGTCTTTACAAAATCTGCTCCGGCCTCTTTGCAGACTTTGCAGACTTCCACCTTCTCTTCATCCGTAAGCAGGCAGGTTTCAATGATCACCTTTAACACATGGTTCCTGTCCACCTCTGCCTTTACTTTGCAGATATCTTCTTTTACTCTGGAAAAATCGTGCTCCTTTGCGGCGCCAATATCAATTACCATATCTATTTCCCTGGCGCCCTCTTCCATGGCTATTCTTGCTTCCATCGCCTTAACTTCCGATTTATTTGCGCCAAGAGGGAACCCGATCACCGTACACACATTTACGCTGCTTCCTTCCAGCAATTCTGCAGCATACCTTACGTGTTTGGGATTAATGCACACAGAAGCAAATTTGTATTTTAAAGCCTCCTGGCAAAGCTTTTCAATATCCGCCCTTGTTGCCTGCGGTTTCAAAATCGTATGATCTATATAAGACGCCAAATTCATCTTCATCATGATCTCCTTCCTTATCTCATTCCATTCGGATAAAACATAATCTTATTAAATACAATTTCTTTTTTCTCAATTTTCCGGAATGTCTCCGGCAGCTCATCCAAAAGCAGTCTGTGCGAAATCAGCAGGTCCGGATTAAACTTTTTCTCATCCATTAGTTTTGCTGCATCCGTCCATTCCTTTCCCGGGAACGGATTTGAAAATGAATTCCAGCTTCCTCTTATGGTAAGCTGATACCTCAAAATTCTATCGACTGCTTTTTCTGATAAATGCAGGGCGGCATGAGAAATGCCCAGAAACAATACTCTTCCCATTTTTCCAGCTGAAAGTATGGCCTGCTCCTGAGCCGACGGAACACCCGACATGTCAAACGCTGCCGAAACGCCCTGTCCGTCTGTATATTTTAAAATCATCTCTACGGCGTCCTGCTTCATGGAATTTATAATATGCGTAGCTCCACATTCTTTTGCAACCTTCAGCTTTTCATCATTCACATCCACTGCAATAATAGTTTTGCAGCCCAGAATCTTCGCATATTGTATTGCAAACAAACCAATCGCGCCCAATCCGAATACGCACACACTGTCTTCCCCGGACACCTCGATGCGATAAAAACCATGCAGAGCGTTTGCAGCCGGATCAATCGTTGCACCCCAGTCAAACGGCGTCCCATCCGAAAGGCGGATAAGATTATCGGCTTTCACAGACAAAAATTGCGCAAACGCACCGTCGTTTCTGGAACCATAATATTTATAATCCTCACAGAGAGAATACAAGCCTTTTTTGCACCACTCACACTTATTACACGGAATCAGCGGAGCTGCTGCCGCTTTATCTCCCGGATCCCATCCCTTTACATCTGTTCCGACTTCCACGATCTCACCGGCAAACTCATGCCCCGGAATAATCGGAAGCACGTGGGAACCATATCTTAAAATACGCGGGATATCAGAACCGCATACGCCAACCGCCATAATTTTCAGTAAAACTTCATCCGCCTTCGGTTTCGGTCTCTCAACCTCGACAACCTCCAGATTATTAATCGCTTTCATTACTACCGCTTTCATTACGCTCCTCCTTTTTCATCACGATATTTTGTTCAGCATAAATACCTTAACCTCTTCCGGCTGCAGGAAATCCTTTACTGAAACATTTCCTTCCTGTACGCTCTTCTTCTCATCCGTCATGATATCAGTGATCTGCTGATATCCTTCCATGGGAACAGACAATTCCACACACGCTGCTTTTTCATCATGATTAATAAGAAACAGGAATGCCTCATCTTTTCCTTCCAGTACACGTACCTCCACTAATTGTTCACTTCCCGGGCCGCACAGTTTTGCCTTTGGAGAATATTCCACTTTTTCCAGCAGCTTACAAAATACTTCGTTCGTATCGCCCGAATAGTTCCACATAGCATTTGCAAAAAACAAGGTACCGACATATGCTGTCTTTCCTTTCCCATAAGAATGCGCTATTGCCGCCGGTCTGCCATTCTCAAATTTACCAAATACTTCCGCATTCTCACGGACTTTAATATGCTCGGCGATCACTTTTGCCACATTATGATATTCATGGTCTTCTATTACCAGATTCTGTTCATTGATCACACAGTAATCGCTCTTAACATCCAGGCCGAATACCTCATCAAGACCACCCGCCGGGCAAACTTCTGCTCCCCATGCTTTGTCTGTAAAATATCCAAGCATACCGTCACTGATGATCTTTCCGCCGTTCTTCACATAAATACGCAGTGCCGCTGCCAGTTCCTGCGTGATGCTGATCCCATATGGTATCAGCAGAAGCTTATATTTTTCCAGTCCTCCCGCCAGTACCTTATCTGCATTTATAAAATCCGGCTGGATCAGATTCTGCATACAAAGCTTATAGCATCCCATGAATGCAAGGGAATCTTTATAAAATCTATTCTGCTTCCGGATCATGCAGCTTCCCGATGTTCCAAGAGACACCAGGCCTTCAATAAATATGCTGTCCATATTATAAAGAATTGCCGCCTCGCTCTCCGGAGCCATCGCATAGGCAAGCTTTGATTTATATTTACGGAAGACATCGGTAAACTCTTTCAGAGCATCACAGCGTTCTGTCCAGTCTCCATTTCGTTCTGTAAATCCGAGCGAGATCGTCTCTACCGTAGAAAGCTCCGGACGCCATCCCCAGAATATAACTCCTTTGGCACCTCTCGCGATCTGTCCCCAGGTCTGACGCTTGATCGTCTTACCGGAGATCGGCAGTGAGAAGCAGAAGCTGTCTTCCGTCCGTTCCCCAACAAAAACAAACATCGGACCGGCGCCTGTACCTGTTTCTCCTATCCAGTATGGTCCATTATTTGTGACACTCCGCAGCAGATCACACACAAATGCTGTTATTTCCGGATTTACAGAATCGTACATGGAGCTGCCGATCATATCTGTTACATCTGCCAGTTTAAAATGATCATTCGATGTAACGACCGGATGTCCCGTCTCGTAAATTGCGGTATGTACTACCGTATAGCGGTCTTTATCATACTTCTTTATCGTCTCGCTTAAAAATTTCATGGCATCTGCCTGTGCATCTGCGCGGAAATGCTTCCAGTCCAGCCAATCCGTATACATTCCAACTGATTTCGGCGGCTGTACCTGCAACCAGTTCTGATATTGTCTTGTCCATACCTCATTTAAGCTTTCCAGCGTCCCATACTTCTTTACCAGCCATTTCCGGAATTTTTCTTTTGTATGATCACAATAGCAGTAGACCAGTTCTCTCCAGTCATTCTGATAGTATTGCTGCGACGGTTCTTCTGTAGGTTCATGCCAGATATCAAATGCAATAATATCTGCATTTCCTTTATAGTGTTCTGTAATTGCCTTCAAGAAGCTGGCAATAGCGCCCCTGTGCGGTTCGCTGTCCAGGCAAAGTCCCGGCCATCCGCCTGTCGCCGCATCCGCCTGCTGATGCGGTGTCCATACATTGCCTCCGGCAGAAACATATCTGCTGTCCGGATATTTCTCGTATACCCATTCCGGTGCGCAGACAAGATACATCGTAAAGATCACCTTTAAACCATATTTCACAGCCGCCGATATAATATTGTCGTAATATGTAAAATCAAATTCTCCTTCATTTGCTTCTATGGTTCCCCATGTAGCATGGACCCTGACCGTGTCCATGCCGCATTTTTGCATATTACTAAAGTCTTTTTCCCAGTTCTTATCCGTCCTGTCCCTGTAAGCGGAATATTTTGTTCCGATCGGAAATATTTCCTGCAATTTCATTTTATCCATGCTGCTTCTCCTTTACTTTATCTGACATATACGAAATGGCCTGCCCTTTCCATTACGGATCCTGATCGTTTTCTCTTCTCCAGGCAAAAGATCAAAATAATTATCCGAGCATTCCATATGATCCGGTATATACACTCCCTATATTGTTTCTCCGGCTACATTTTTATCTCTTCCAGCAATACGTCCGCAGTTTTCTCATCGATCAATAGTATATTGGCATACCCGGCATGCAAAATTGCCTTTAGCGGTTCTAATCTCTGTTTTCCAAGAATTACTGCGATCCGGTAATCACATCGCTGAAGCTGCTGAAATGAAATAGCCATCGTCCTGTCATCCAGTGTTTCTGATACACACTGCCCATCCTTATTAATAAATCGTGTGCAGACCTCTCCAACCGCACCTTCCGAGATCAGTGTTTTAATCTCCTTTTCTGTAATAAACCCTGATTTAACCAGTGAGCTTTCCATGCTGCATTGTCCCACAGTAAAGACTGCAACATTAATATTATCCAGCATCTTCACGACCTGACTGATACACTGTTCCTGGAAAAAAATCTCCTTATATTGTTTACTTTCCACAATTGCAGGAACCATCATTGCATACACATTTGCCTTGTAAACATCTGCAAAATTTTTAGAAATTTCATCGGCATACGTCCGTTTCTGGTTTTGGGTCACACCTCCGCAGATCTGTACGACCTTCACATTTTTAAGAGATTTATCTGTCCGCAGATATCTTGAACAATCATAGATCGTCTTACCCCAGGCAACGCCTATCACATCTCCATCTTTCAAAATACTGTTCAGAAGAGAGCCAAGCTTCTCCCCCAACTGCTGTGTATACGGATAAGTATCCTGCTGATAGCTGCTCTTATCGTCGGCAATGACTACCTTGTCCAGATGGAAATGCCGTTTGAGGATTCTTTCCTTCTCATTCTCCATCAGCCATATATTATTGCTTCTGAATTCAATCAATTTCTCTTTTCTTGCTTCGACCAGCAATTTGGATACATAGGAACGTGAAATTTTTAGTTCCGACGCAATCTCATTCTGATTTTTATCTTCAAAATAGTATAAACGCGCCACTGCAATCTTTAAATTTTCTTTCATTGTTATCCTCTATCCTTTCACAGCACCTGCAACCATGCCCTCCATAATCTTTTTATGAAAAATAAAGTACACGATAACGACGGGCAAAGTTGCGATCGCCAGCCCGGCCATCATGGGAGTATAATCTACAGAATACTGTCCGGTAAAATAGGTCAATGCTATCGGCAATGTTTTTAATTCCGGCTTTCCCATCAGGACAAGAGAAAACGGAAATTCATTCCAGGCATCCAGAAAGCTCAGTATGGTAATCGTTGATAAAATCGGTTTTGAGATCGGCAGAAAGATCCGGAAAAAAACATCATGGGTATTTCCACCGTCAATAATCGCAGCCTCCTCCAGTTCCCTTGGTATTGTCGATGCATAAGTGGTCATCAGAAAAATTGCCTTCGGCAAACCAAATGCTGCATAAATCAAAGCCAGAACAAACCGGTTGTTATTTAACGAAAATGTTTTTAGTTCAATAAATACCGGAACCAGAAGACTATGCACCGGGATCAGCATTCCCATCAAAAACATCGTATAGAGAAGTTTTTTCCCTTTAAAAACGTACCTTCCAAATATTGTTCCAGCCAAAAAAGCAATAAGCAATAAAACGACTACTGCCGTTACACTGACCAGCACACTGTTTACAAATGCTGTATCCATTCTTCCTGTCTTCACCGCTGTCTGATAATTTTCAAAATGAAGCTGTGTCGGAAGCGAAAGAAGATTTCGCTTAAACTCCGATTCTTCTTTCAGAGAAGAATAAAGCATCCATACAACCGGAAACAGACAAAAAAGAGAAAATGCGCTGATTATCACATTTACAAGCAGTGAGCCGAGTTTTTTTAATCCAGATTCTATTTTACTCATATCTCTTTTTACCCTTTCCAAAAATTATATTAACCAGCAGCACCAACACAAGACTTGTCAGCATGATCCCAACAGATATTGTCGAGCCATATCCAAACTTCTGTTTTATAAAAGATGTTTTATACGCGTACATCGCGCCGACCATAGAAGCATTTCCTGGACCGCCGCCTGTAATAATGTAAATATGCTCAAACAGTTTCATACAGCCTGATACCGCAAGAATAATAGATATTTTTACCGTATCGAGAACCAGCGGCCAGGTAATATAAAGCGTCCTTTGAATGCCATTGGCACCGTCAAGTACAGCACTTTCAATAATTTCCTCCGAAATATTTTTCATGGCGCCTACAAGCATAACAACATACATACCGATCCACTGCCAGACAATGGGAACCGTAATCGATCTCATTACAATATCCGGATCATCCAGCCATGCCTGTATCAGCTCTTCATGGCCAATTAATTTTAAGAAAAAATTTAACAGACCGTAATCTGCGTTATAAATAATTTTCCATAAGAATCCAACTACAACCGGCGCCAGAATCACCGGCATAAAGATAGCAAATTGATGGAACGCTTTCCCCTTCAGCATTTTTGTACATAACAGAGAGGAAATAACAAAAGCTATTCCCACCTGGAGAACCACGCAGAAAAATGCCAGAATTAAATTGTTCCAGATCGCCTTGGCAAATACTCCGTCCTGCAGCAACCGGATATAGTTTGTTATTCCGATAAATTTCATAGTCTTCCCGCCGGACCAGTTGAAAAATGAATAATATATTGCCATAACAACCGGTATCAAATTGAATATCAAAAATAATGCAACACTCGGGAACATATATAGAAACAATATTTTTCGTTTGGGAACCAATGCTTTACTTTGCTCCAATTCCAATACCACCTTTCATTTAAAAATAAGGTTGTCCGAAGACAACCCTATTTGTACTGCTTATTCTAAAGTCATCTCATATTCATCCTGCACATTTCCGCCCCACTCTTCAGCAGAGATCTCTCCCAGTAAAAGTTCCTGGAAACCAACATTCATCGCGTCAATAACAGAAGTATCAAAATGGCAGTCATACTGTTGTGAATTCGTAATCGTTTCCTTTAAAGCAACATATTCTGCTACCAGCGGAGAAATCTGGCCGTAATCATAATCAACACTCATTCCTCCAAAATCTCCTTTTTCAGCCAGGTCCATACACCACTGTTCATCCGAAATATACTTGATAAAAATACGTGCCGCCTCTTTTTTCGCACCTGTCAGCTTTGCATTATATGCCTGTCCCCATCCAGCTCCGCCCGGAATTGTGGTTCCTGCTCCTAATCCGCCTTCGAAAGCCGGAAATACTGCTACACCAGATTTCTCAACCACGCTCTGATCCTCACCTGCAGTTGCGATCAGCGTTCCAAATGTCCAGCTTCCATCTACATAAGATGCATACTCTCCTCTCAGATACGGCGGCATTACTTCAAACTGGTCAAGACTATTCATATTTTCATTCATAAATTGTGATAATTCTGCCATTTTTTCTACGCCCTGCAGCATATTAGCATCCAGGAATCCATCGCCGGTCCCATTCATGATATCTGAATACCAGCTATCCCCTGCTCCGCGATATCCAAGCGCGCCAAATACACAGGAATTTGCTACCCACTGTCCGCTGTTGCCCATGCCGAGCGGCACATATCCTGCCTCCTGCAATTTCGTAAAGCAGTCGATTAATTCATCCCAGGTCTGCGGGAAGGTATCATAGCCGACGGAGCTGTAAATTTCTTTATTATATATGATTAACGAGCAGGAAAGATTCTGGAATGGAGCTCCATAATAATGCCCGTCATATTCCATATCGAAAAGAATATTGTTTGTAAATCCGCTTGCCCACTCTTCATCTGCCTCCAGGAACTCATCGATCGTTCCAAGCTGTCCGTTTGCCACCATATTCGGGATCCAGGAACCTTTTACATTAAAAACATCCGGAAGAGAATCTGACGCCATATAAGTCATCATGATCGTCTGATAATCATCGTGAACAGAACCATCATAGTTGATCGTGATATTCGGATAGTCCTCTTTCAATCTTTCCAGTGCATTATTCAATGCATAAGACTTTGCATCCGTTGTGCTGTCCAGCGACCACATCATTGCCACATCTAATGTAACCTCTTCCGTGAACCCGGTTTCCTGCTGCGCTTCTGTCAGTCCTTCTTCTGCATACACTGCAGCCGGCGAACATGCTAATAATACAGACAATAAAACAGCTATTTTCTTTTTCATAGTTTTCTCCTTTCGTTCTTACATCCCTATCGCGTTTAACGTTTGATAATATAATTCGTTTTTAAACTCATCTTCTGACATATCTTTGCTTAAATCACATTTTTTCACATATACTGTTTTTGTCTGTCCTGGTGACAGATCAAAACAATTATCCGAAAAGATACCATCTGATTCTGTAAAATCCAACCGGATACATTTTGTGTATACCGATGTCTGCAGATTTATGACAAACCGTTCTTTTTCCTCTGATACAGAAAGCTCTATCTCCGGTTTCAGGAACTGAAAATGTTTGGGTTTCACAAAAAGGTATGTATCACTGCTGATAAGCTTCTCGTCCTCATCCACAAGCTCCATATCCAGATACAGCATATTTCGATTATCCTCATTTACTGCTTCTGTCATATCAATATCACAGATCAGCGACGAGCTGTTTTTTTCAATAGCAGCCTTTCTGCTTCTCTGCAGAACACAGGAACCGTCATTTTTCTTTAAGCTCCAGCGAATTTCTGCACTGACTTCCTCCTGCCCATCATGTATCACATATATTTCCGCTTTCTGATCCTTTCCGTCAGCCCATATCATGGTTTTCTGAAAAAATCGTTTTGCATAATAGTGCAGCATTTTCCAACGGTATTCATAGTCAATTCCCGACCACGTTGTTCCCGGGAAACAATCTACGATCTGCCAGTACAGGCTCCCCATGCATCTGGGCTTCTGTTTTCTGAACCAGCCCGTACCGTATTTAATTCCTTCTGCCTGCGCATACTGTGTCGCAAAAACATATTCTTCAAAATTTTTCGGCGGCCGCACTTCCTGGAAAACATAGCTCATGATCTTCCCATTACCCATGTAGCAAAAATTATCGCTGCATTTCTGCATGAAATCCATAACTTCAGAATTGGGCGTCATATCTTCCGGTTCCATATAATGTCTGAGTGTCTTAATATCCTGAAAAGATTCCAGACCGTATTCACTGACAAATCTTGCCTGACATTCCTTATAAAATGTATACGGCTTTGCCGGAAGGTACCAGACATACCAGCAGTGAACATCGCCTTTCTCATATCCATTGGGATCAGCATATCCTCCCCCGCTTGAAGGAGTACTCGGCCAGAACAGACGATCCGGATCATATTTCTTTACTACGGAGGCCAGATATACTTCATACTGACGCAGATTGTCCATCCGCAGTTTATAATTTAACCCTTCAAGATCATGTTCAAAATCATGAAACCATTCATTTTCATTGTTTCCACACCACAATATCACGGACGGATGATTTCTTATACGAATAACATTATCTTTCGTTTCTGCACAAATATTTTCTATAAATTCATCTGTTAAATGATACAAGGCACATGCAAACATTAAATCCTGCCAGACAAGGATCCCATATTCATCACACAGGTCAAAAAATTCATCATCTGGATAAACTGCTCCTCCCCAGACGCGAATGCAATTATAATTGGCTTCTGCGCAATATTGAATGAGCTTCCGGTGGCGTTCTCCCCTGCATAAAGCCAGAAATTTATCCGGCGGGGTATAACATCCTCCCTTGGCAAAAACAGGAACATCATTGACATAAAAAGCAAATGATTCGCCCCACTGATCCTTTTCACGCCTCACTTCCGCCTTACGCAATCCTATTCTCTGCGATTTCCGGTCAATCTCTGCAGACGCAGACGTACTTTCTAATATAACATCAAGACGGTACAGCGGCTGATCGCCATAGCCGTTAGGCCACCACAGGCGTGGATCTTCCAACCGGATCGTCCATACTCCTTTTTCGCCTGTTATCTGCAGATCCGCTTCTGCTTCCAGAAGCTGATCCGGATTCCACAAATCAATATGGACCCGGCTCTCTTCCCTGTGGTACTTCTCAAGACATATTTCTACAGAAAGCTCTGCCTCTTTACCGGAGTGTTTTTGTCTTACATAGATATGATCTATTTTTTCCGCATCATATGCTTCCAGATACACATCTCTCCATATGCCGGAATCCGGCACACACGGCTCTGCATCCCAGCCAAACGAACTGTGTATTTTTCTGATTTGTGAAAATCCGTGCGGTGAGGCTGTATTCATTTCCGGAATCGGATGTGCTTTATGCTGTTCTGCAATATACCGCACAGGAGAATAAAAAGTAATCCGAATTTCATTTTCACCCTTTTTCAGTCTGTTTTTCACATCAAACCGGTATGTACGGTGCATATTGTCGGTATTGGCAAGCAATTCCCCATTTATTTCTATCCTGGTAATAGTATCCAGACCTTCAAATACCAAAAACAGCCTTTCTTTTTCCAGCAGTTCTTCCCGCACATGGAACAGGGCAATATATTCATAATCATCCTCAGCCAGCCTGGAAAACTGTCTCTCGTTAAACCTGTAATACGGATCTTTTATCAGATGATTATTCATCATATCCAGAAACAAACTTCCCGGCACCACAGCAGGATACCATTATTTCTCACCAACACGATGAAATTTCCATTCGGCACACTCCAAATTTTGAATCACCATAGTACTCCCCCGACCGAATCAGTCTTCTTCTATTGTCGTAAACCTTGTAATAGCCGGATCCGTATAAACATCCGTCCCATCATCACTGTATGAAGAAAACTCAGAGACGATCGCTCCCTCCGGTCCAGCCTGGAACCAATGTTTTGTGTTCGGCGCCAAGGTATACTGCTCACCCTTTTTCAGTACAATTTCATGCCAGACTGTATATACGTCATCTTTTCCCTGTGGGATCCTGGCTTTCGGATTTGCAGTCGGCTCTCCCGGAACATGAACATACACTTCTCCATACCGGCAGCGGAAGGTTTCTTCTTTTCCAGGATTTTCCGGGCTAAGCGGCGGATGCCTGTGCTCCGCACAGATCTGACCCGGTAACATCGGAAGTTCTTTTGCGCAGCATCTTTTCGTGTTCACATACACATGCAGCATCAATCCTTCTTCATACGGATTATTCAGACCAAAATCTGTAACCTCCATTCTCTCCTCCTCTTCCGGAGTCAGATATAAGCCGGCCTTTCGCATAAGTTCCAGACCTTCTTCTTTAATTTTGTTATACTCACTGCGTTTCATAATGCCCTCCTTTTCTTTAGTGTCATTTGACACTTCTATTTGAGATTTTTTGTTCACATTTGCGCATCCGTGATCAATTTTGTTAGTTGGTGATTTCATGTTATCATATTTATTTTGCACTGTCAACACTATATTTTATATACTTTTTTGTGCATATTTCTTTCTTTAGGGCATTTTTTCAAGTGATATTTGCTACTTAAGAGAAGTGTCATTTGACAATTTTGATTCCGGTATTTCAGTTTCCTTCATTGTAACTTTCCGAAAAAAATCGCTACACTGCCCATATTTTCAGGCATTGTAGCGATTTTATCTTTCCCAAACTGTCTAAAACAGGATTACGATAGCATCAGACCTTTATTTTGTCAGACTGCTCTTCTCCAGCTTCCCCAGGTACTCCTCAAATACCCTGAGCGCAGCCGCCACAGGCTCCGGAGAGGACATATCCACGCCGCATATCTTCAGGAGGTCGATCGGGTCCATGGAGCTGCCGCCGCTTAAAAATTCCTTGTATTTTTCCACAATACCCGGCTCGCCTGCCAGTATTTTGCTGCTGATCGCGATTGCCGCCGCAAAACCGGTCGCGTACTGGTATACATAAAACGGCGTGTAAAAATGCGGGATCCGCGCCCATTCATACTGGATCTCCTCATCCGAAACCATCTGTTCGCCAAAATAATCCTTATTCAGCTTATGATAGATGCCGCAGAGCTTTTCGGCAGTCAGAACGCCTCCCTCCTGCACGATATCGCGGTGCGTCATCATCTCAAATTCCGCAAACATCGTCTGGCGGTACATCGTTCCCTTAAACTGATCCAGGAAATAATTGATCAGATAATTCCGCTCCGTCTCATCGCTGCTGTTTTCCAACAGATAATGGATCAGCAGCGCCTCATTGCAGGTGGAAGCCACCTCCGCCACAAAAATGCGGTATCCGGCGTAACGGTATGGCTGCCTGTGGTCAGAATGCCAGCTATGCAGGGCATGGCCCATTTCATGTGCCAGCGTAAACACCGCATTGAGTGTCCCCTGGTAGTTCAGGAGAACATACGGATGCGTTCCGTAAGCGCCCCATGAATAGGCGCCGGTGCGCTTTCCTTCGTTCTCATAAACGTCGATCCAGCGGTTGTCAAAGCCCTCCTGCAGGAGCGCCGTGTAATCCTCTCCCAACGGAGCGAGCGCCTTTTTCACAATCTCCTTTGCCTCCGCAAAGGGGTATTTTTTCTGCGGCATCTCTACGATCGGCACATAATTGTCATACATATGCAGTTCATTAAGCCCAAGCATCTTTTTGCGAAGCCCGGTATAGCGGTGCATCAGGGGCAGATGCTCACGGATGGTTTTTACAAGATTTTCGTAAACCGCCATCGGAATCGCATTTGCGTTAAGCGCCTGCTCCATCGCTCCGGCAAATTTGTGCTGCTTCGCAAAAATATCCGCCTGCTTCGCATTTGCGTAGTAGGTTGCCGCAAGCGTGTTGCAGTACTGCGCATATACGCCGTAAAGCGCCGTAAACGCCGATCTGCGCAGCACCCGGTCGCTGTCCTTCAGCATGGGAATGTAGTTTCCCTGCGTGAGCGGATGCGCATTTCCAGCGCTGTCCACCGCGTCCGGGAAGCGGATGTCCGCATTATTAAACATGGAGAAGATATTTGCCGGCGCCTGTCCAAGCTCCGAAAGCTTCGCCAGCAGCTCCTCCGTCTGCACATCCAGCACATGCTCCCGCTGACGGACGATCTGCTCCACCACCCAGCGGTAATCCGCAAGCTCCGGCGTCTCTGCAAAAAATACCGCAAGTTTCTGCTGCGGCAGCGCAAGCAGCTCCGGTTCCAGCCAGGCAGTACACCCTGAAAGCTCTGTTCCAAGAATCTGCATCTCTCCGCTCAGTCTCTGGTACTTCGCCTCCGCCGTGTCCTCATGATATTTCTGATTCGCGTAGACATGGAGCTTTTCATACAGGCAGTTCATTTCTTCCTGCAGCTTCAATGCCCGCAAAAGCTGTTCTCCGCTCTCAGCCAGGCTATTCTGCCGGGACGCAAACTCCTTCATCAGTTCCCGCAGCTTCTCCACATCCTGCGCCATTAATTCTTCATTTTCATACATATCCTGCATATTCCAGGTATCTTCGATTTTCTGCTCACATCGCTTCATTTTATAAGACCCTCCGCTGATAATAATCATAAAGTAAGCTTTGCTGATAATCATAGCATTTCATGCCTGTTTTGTCAAAATTTACAGTTTTCCGATTTTTTCTGCGCTACTTTAGTTTATGTAATATCTATTATTTATATGTTGATTTATATCGGTTTATGTGATATATTTGTTTTACATTATAAAATTCAAGCCGCTGTACGGACATGTCTATGATATGTGCCAGAATATGGAGAAGATTATGGGATTATTTTCAAAAGAATTGCAGGAGCTCGACCGCAACACGGTGCAGTACATGATTGATGAAATGCAGGAAGAAATCAATCAGCAGAAAGAGCAGCTTGCACAGAAGGAACAGCAATTATCGCAGAAGAACCAGCAACTGACGCAGAAAAACCAGCAACTGACGGAGAAGAACCAGCAACTGACGCAGAAGATCGCCGAGCTGATGCAAAAGCTGGAAAATCAGAAACTCATTCTATGATACTGGCAGAAAGGGCACCCCCGGATCAATCCCCTTACGTGTGCCCTTTTCTGTCACTTTTATTTTGCGATCTTTTCTTTCACAATTTCCTCTGTCAGCTTCTCCGCCGCCCCGCGGCCGAAAAAGCTGTTCATGGATTCGTAGGTTTTCCGTGCAAACGACTGCTCATCCGCCATATATTTCTGCGCACCGTTCACCATCTGCACAACAAGCGTATCCTCATACGCCGACTGTTTCTCAATCTCTGCGGCCGTCACACAGTTCAGCTCCGGCTTCACGCCGACCGCCAGCATATTTTCCGCCAGCTTCATGAAAAATACTTCCGTTTCCGCCTCGCCGTCCGGGATACTCTCAAAGGTTTTTGACGGCACCGGGAAGCCTTCAAACTGCTTCTTCTGCGCCGCGCAGGAAATCTTCCGGCTGCTCATGGACAATATCGGATGCTCGATTTCTGTCAGTCCGTATTTCATAATCTGCAAAACAACCTGTCCGAGCTGTCCGCCAAGGGAAGCGATCATCTCAAACCCCTTCGCCTCTCCCAGGTCCTTTTCCACAAGGCAGTTTTCGTCGTCCGTCGTCCAGTATCTTGCGCGCTGCTTCGGCACCTGGTCGCCGCATGCGCCCAGAAGGCACAGACACACTGGCCCGCCAGCCTGGCTTTCTGACGCTGCGCTGCACATCCCATCCGCCCGGCTCTGCGCTGCTGTATGTAAAATGCAGTCCGCCAGATTTTCTTCCACTACGCGCGATGCCGCGCCTGTCAAGTCGGAGGTAATCAGCCGTCCGCCCGCCCTGTCAAATACATTGTCCATAATGGAGGATTGTACACCATAGTGATACAGCACAGCGATAGCATTTCCCGCCAGATCCTCAACCCGGATTACCCGCAGCGTCTTATCGGACGGTCCCTCCGGGTTCATGCCGATCCACCAGCCTTCCTCCGAGGGAATATCCCGGTTAATGTTCACATCACACTCGCCGCGCCCGAATAAGAGTCTTGCCGGACGCATATTTTCCGCCGCCGCTCCGGCTGCCCTGCGCACCGCTTCATACAGCGCCGTCTTATACATCGCTCCCCTGATAATTTCTTCCTTCGAAGCGCGCTCCAGCATCGGTCCGCCCAGAAGGTGCGGCGCCGCAAAGGTGTGCGTCGCACAGATCCAGATATTCTCCCGCTCCACCTGCCCGCTCTCGCAGACAATATCCTTCATTTCCTCTATAGCATCCGCCATGATAGAGGTAATCTCCACCGACACGATCGCAATGCGCGCTTCCCGCTCAAACAGCACTGCCCTCACCTGCTGGCAGTCATGAATGCCGACAAATTGCTCCAGCGGGAAAAATTCCTCCGGGATTGCAACTGCGGCTCTGCCCGCGCCCGCCAGAATCTGTTCTCTGCTCATTTTTAAACCTCACTTTCGTTTTGCCCGATAACTAGCGCCGCGCTTTAAAAATCCACTCCCGGATGGCTTCAATATCATACGCCTTCTCCCATGTTTTTACATGGTACATCCACGGCGGAGTATCCGTGTCTTTCGTTTCCGACAGGACGCTGTCTCCCGAAAACCACGTAAACATGATATGGTTCCCGGTGTCGGCAATCTCCTGCATTCTGCGATTCTGCTTGGCAGCAGATGCGTTTCCGTCCACAAAGCCATAGCTTACCTTTCCTCCTGCCTCCTCGATATTTTTCATGCAGGCACCCATGATCGGAAACGCCTTAATGTCCTTTTCTGAGACAAGCGCCCAGATATTTTCGTCTTTCACCGCCGCCATGGTGTCCGGGTTCCACTGCCCCGCGACCAGGAAGCACGCCGCAAAAAATTTCGGATGACGGATCATCAGCTCGCAAAGCATCATGCAGCCCATCGACTGACCTGTTCCGTAGATCCGGGAAGCATCGATCGGATACTGCTTCGCAAGCTCCTTTATTAGCTCAAGGGTAGCGTCCGCCTCCCAAGTGACGGTGAAATCATCCTCTGCCGTCTTCTCCGGATAGAGCGGTGCCAGCACAAAGCAGGGACGTTTTTTCTGCTCCTCCTCAGACGCCCAGATAGTGGCGCCTTTTCCCTGCGTCAGCGGTACATTCAGATCATTGCAGCAGTTGCCCGCGTCGTGCATAAACAGTACCAGCGGGTACGTATGTCCCGGCTCACAGCTTTCCGGGATATACAGATTGTAGCAGAGCCTTTTTCCCGGTTCCGACAGTTCAAACATGCCCTTTTTGAAGCGCTCCGTCGCCTTCTCGTCCGCCGTCTTAAAAATTTTGCGGGTATCGTAGATCACGCGGCAGCCAGCATGCTCCATCACGCGCTTATACTTATTTTCCGACTGATCCTTGTTTCTCGGCAGATCGCACGGACGCGGGAAACGACGACGGTATACCACCGGTTTTTCGTCCCCGTTCAGCGGCGGGAAATGCTCGCCGGGAAACGGCGCGCCCTCGTTACCTTCCAGAATATATTTCATATTTTCCAGATATTTTTCCACGATCGAGCCGTCCACCAGACCGCCGCCCGCACAGATTATATCAAACTCATCGCGGTGTGCCATCAGTGTCTCCAGGTAGCCCGCAAAACGCTCCACACTGCCGTTTAACGGCTTTCCCATCGGCATTCCCAGCTCGTCGCCCGCAAACAGCAGACGTTCCTTCCGGTCCAGAAACAAAAGGCTGCCCACAGCGTGATCCGGCATTTTAAAAACCTCCAGGTCACGATTCCCCAGATGGAACACATAACCCTCATCGATCACTTCTATCTTATAATCACGCGGAAAATCAATGCCCGCAAAGCTGGGAAACGGGCGCGTCGCCAGCGGCACTGACTCCGCCGCCATAAATGCGCAGTCAAAATACACATTGTTTGCCGTGTGATCAAAGTGGTCGTGCGTATTTGCAATATAGCGCACCGGCTTTTCCGTAAGGCTCTGACAATATTCGCGCACATTGCCGCAGCCGTAGCCGGAATCGATCACCAGCGCCTCCTCATCGCCCTCCACCAGATAGAAATAGTCTCCGTCGCTCACATTCTTCCATGTGCCCGGAGCGATTTTCTCCGACTGGAAGAACGGCACGTCCATCGGCTGTCTGCTGCCATCCTCATTCTCGATCAAAATGTCATGTTTACAGGAAAAATCAATTTCTTTTACCATAGTCTCACTCCTATACCATATCCCTGATGCCTTATGATTTTCCCTGCATCAGGCGTTTATCTCATTCACCCGGCAGCAGGAAACGTAATGTCCCTCGCTCACCTTCGTCAGCTCCTGCGGCTGATGACATTTCTCGCAGGCATACGGACAGCGCGCCGCAAAGCGGCAGCCCGGCTTCGGCTCCACCGGAGATACGATCTCGCCCTCCAGGATGATGCGCTTTTTCGGATTGTCGATGTCGATCGACGGAATCGCGGAGAGCAGCGCTTTCGTGTACGGATGCAGCGGACTGGCAAACAGCTCCTTTGAAGATGCAGTCTCCACAAGCTGTCCTAAGTACATTACACAGATGTCGTCGGAAATGTGCTTGACGACAGACAGATCATGCGTGACAAACATGTAGGTGACGCCCGATTTTTCCTGCAGATCCTGCAGAAGATTAAGTACCTGCGCCTGAATGGAAACGTCCAGCGCAGACACCGGCTCGTCGCATACGATAAACTTCGGG